>Ga0255360_1000036_pt1 | contig 39927 bp, 32 predicted proteins | sample GFST50metaG_FD_186004 | JGI IMG/M metagenome (GOLD analysis project Ga0255360, IMG submission 186004) | Peat soil microbial communities from Stordalen Mire, Sweden - G.F.S.T50 | ecosystem: Environmental > Terrestrial > Soil > Wetlands > Peat | place: Sweden: Norrbotten County, Stordalen Mire... | reverse complement strand
CCGTCAACACCACCACCACCGACGCCAACGGCACCTACACCTTCACCCAACAGGAGTCCACGCAGGGCCCCTACTACTACTTCGCCATCTTCTCAGGCGACACCTACGCCGGCTCCAACGCCTCGGTCAGACTCACCGTCGGCACTCCCACCCCCACCACCATCACCATCACCACCAACACCACCACGCCCGCCACCAACCAACCCTTCACCCTCTCCGGTACCCTCACCGCCAACGGCACCCCACTCTCCGGTAAGAAGATCACCCTCGGCAGAACCGACCCGTCAGGCACCTACACGACCGTCAACACCACCACCACCGACGCCAACGGCACCTACACCTTCACCCAACAGGAGTCCACGCAGGGCCCCTACTACTACTTCGCCATCTTCTCAGGCGACACCTACGCCGGCTCCAACGCCTCGGTATCGGTCAAACTTTTCTGACCCAGCCCTATACTGTCGTTTAGCTTATTGTTCACATTGGTGAAAATGAAGTGAGGTCTTGCCGTGAGAAACAGATTGGAGTTGGGAACGAGTCACTAAAGATTAGGAAGCGGTTAAAAAAAATATAGTGCAACTGAGCCACACTCAGAAGGCTGGCACTGATACGCATGCAAATACTTTATACTGCACGGTTAACTAATCTGTGACCATGGTCAGTTCATCCCTGCTCCGCATAACTTGGCGCAAAGTGTATCTAGGGGCACTAATTGTTACGGATCGCCTTTTCGGACAGCAATCTGAGATGATCCCTCGCACCTGCCGTTGGGCGGGTAAAAACGCTTCAGAACTTAAGGCTAGTGGTCAGGAGTTCTTAAACTACCTTATAGATGTCTGTGGCCTCAAGCCCGAGGCCAATTTTCTCGACATAGGTTGCGGCATTGGTCGTATCGCGGTGCCACTGACACATTATCTAACGCCTCCCGGAAGTTACGAGGGGCTCGATATTATCCCAGAAGCTATTAGTTGGTGCTGCAGAAAGGTTACACCCAAAAATCCAAATTTTCACTTTCAACTGGCAAATGTGAAAAACCAGAATTATAATCCAAAGGGGGCCTTCCGCGCGGCAGAATACACTTTTCCTTATGAGGATATGTCTTTTGACTTTGTATTTCTTGGCTCAGTTTTTACCCACATGTTGCCGCAAGAAGTGGAGCGCTACCTCTCGGAAATTAAGCGAGTTTTGAAAGCAGGGGGCAAATCGCTAATCACATATTTCCTGTTGACGTCCAAGACCCTAAATCGAATTGAGCGAGGTGATAGCACCTTGCCATTCACCTACAACGGAAGGGGTTTTAAGGCTGTCAGCGACAAGGTGCCTGAAATTGCAGTCGCATATGACGAGTCTTATATCAGAAGTCTATACGTGAATAATCGTCTCACTCTGATAGAGCCTATCAAGTACGGCACTTGGTCATATGATTTTTCGGATTTTGAATACCAAGATTTTGTTGTTGCTCAGAAGCTGAAGCCGATCTGACTGGCGATCTTTTTCCATCGTAAAAGAACTAAACGATGACGGAGAACAGCATAAGTAGTTGACGTGTTGGAATAACCAGGATCAACTACACGATATTTTGTTAACAAACGAACTGCATGGAACCCCTTTCGCCCGACCGCCCGGGCTTTTCGCTGAGTTTTTGAGAGCACGGCGCAGATGGGGCCGTTCAGCGGCAAGATACGCACGCGAGAAGTGGATGATCGCGCCTACGAACGACTGTATAGTCGGTGCGTCGAGCGCGACTCTTTCGCAGTGTTCACCCAAAGAGCGTTTCTTAACGCCATCCCCGTTTGTTTAAAGCCGAGATGATAGCCTGCACGAATAGCATTATTTACCATTGGCAAGAAGACGTCTATTGCTGTGAACATTCTGTTGACGAACTTCATGGAAACCTTATCCGCAGGCGGAATAAACACCACAATAACGGAGCTTGCAACACGGTATTCTCAAGCGGGTCACAAGGTAACTGTAATTCAGGGGAACCCTCTAAAACTGAAAAACGAGGAGCTCCATAAGGGTTTTCGTGTAATTCGTGTCAATTCGCTTCTCAGTGGGATGATGCACGAGCTAAATCACAGAATGTATGATCAGCTGAAAAAATGCGTTGCATCATTGAATCCAGACATCGTTAACATACACGGGTACGGAACGTTGCTCTCCCTTGAGATAGCGATTATTCTTAAAAAAATTATTGACGTTCAAGCACCTGTTGTGCTTACCCCGCATTACGATCCTCTAAATCACAATACCTTTGCAGGCAAGCACTTTTCAAAACAGTACGATGCGCTCGTCGGAACGCGTTTCTTCAAGATAACAGACTATGTCATTTCAATATCCAGTTTTGAGGCGAAAAACATTCAGAACGTATTTCATTTTCCCTCCGAAAAGATGACAATAATACCTCACGGCGTAGATAAAATAGTTGCTGATATGCATATGCAAAAAAAGGGGGCAAATACGATTAACATCCTGTACGCAGGCTATCTGTTAGAGTATAAAGGGGTACAAGATATTATCAAGGCGTTGCACGAGCTAATCCACAATAGATCTATCACTACCGTCAAGCTGACTATAATAGGCGAGGGGGATTATAAGCAAGACCTATCAGCCCTGTCAAAAAAGCTCAAAGTCTCTAGTTTCATCGTGTGGAAACCTTTCATGCCACACGATAAGCTGCTTGTTGAACTTGAGCGCGCCGATATACTATTACTGTTGTCAAGGACTGAGGGATATGGAATAATAGTAGCGGAAGCCCTTTCTCGGGGAGTGCCAGCAATCGTCACAAGAAGAACAGCCCTGGAGGAATTCACGAATGAGCTAGGCTGCTTCGGCGTGGATTGTCCTCCTAATCCAGCAGAAGTCGCTGATTTGATTTTGAGTATACACGGAGGCAATATTCAAGTCGGGCCATTCAGTAACAAAATACGGACGTGGGATGAAGTTGGTGAGGATTACTTGCGCGTATATAAAGACGTTATTAGAATAAATCGAAGTGCTTTCTGAATTCCCGCAAAAAGATTTGACAAGAAAGTATGGGGGCGCTGCTAATGTCTCGTTTAGCGCTTCATCGACCAAAATATCGTTAAGAACTTCAGCTTGTAGTTCAAGCCAAACAAGTACAGACCTGGAAGACTTTCATGTGTTTGAATATCCTGTCAATAGCCATCCATACTGGTTTGTCTAAACCTGCAACTGGCGGGAGAAACAGGTACTTTCACGTTATTGAAGAACTCAAAAAACACGGAAATGACATTATCGTGCTCGAACCTCAAGAGTTCTTTGATGTCAACGACCTTAATGTCGCTAAGGTCTACACATACCCAAACTACCGATTATTTCACAGGGGCTGGAATCTCTTTAAAGATTTGGATATCTGGTTTATAACTAGACTAATGCAGATCTTGGGAAATGAACAAGTAGATCTCATTGCGATTGAGTATCCAAGCGGCGTCTTCGCGGTGAAACTGGCGTCGCTCCTCACCAACAGCAACGCGCCAATAATCTATAGCCCACAAAACGTAGAATTCAACTTCGCCAGCGAAGTTATCTCACAAGTTACCAAGTTCTCGCAATTGGAACGGAAAATAATACCACCGTACGTAACCGCGTTGGAGAAACTCGCTACGAGGCACCTCGTAGATCACATTATTGCAGTAAGTGAAGCCGATAAAGATCTTTTTTGCTGTAAATATCACCTCGATAGAAATAAAGTAACCGTAATTCCAAGTGGTTGCGAACTTCACCACCTAATTGATCCGCGAGCAAAGGAGCGCATAAGAAAGCACATGGGGTTCGGCATTGATGAAATGATTGTCGTATTTCTCGGTTCTTACAGTCACCCCCCCAACAAGGATGCAATCGACATGATCACTACCCACATCGCACCTGTGTGCGAAAAAAAATACAATTCGCTTGTGTTTGCGCTCTATGGAAGTAACGTTCCAAAATTCGAGCGGGCAAACGTGAGATCTTTTGGTTTCATCAAAGACTTGCATCAAGCGATCTCCATAGCAGACATCGCACTAGTGCCCATTACAAGCGGCGGCGGAACGAAGCTTAAAATCTTCGACTACATGAACGCAGGCTTGCCGATAATCACTACGCGGAAGGGCATTGAGGGAATAAATGTCAAAGATAAAGAGCAGGTGCTGATAGCGGATAGCACTGACGAAATCGTACATGCTATCGGCTGTCTTATTCGAAATAAACAGCAGCGCGAAAGGCTTGGCTTAAGCGCCCGCAGACTAGTTGAGAAAGAGTACAACTGGGACACGATCGGAGAAAAATTAGTTAACACTTATCGAGCGATTGGAGAACAATGAGCCCCAGATATCAAACCCGTTGACGATGAATGACGGGAAAATCGCGGATTTGCTTAAAGTGATTATAGTCCTTCAAGTTGTACTCGAAGGTTCTGGAAGCATGGCTTGAGGCTAAATTGCTTGCGAGTGGACTAGAGTCGACCGTCAAGGAACGCTGAGGCGTGCTGAAGGCGCACAGATTTATTCCACATCCTGGGGCGTACGATAACAGCTTCACAGGCATACAGGCGTTCTCGGGCCACGAACATATAGTAATCGCGTTGCACGCGCTCGATTAAAAAGCCGTCCGAACGTGATCAGCAGAGGGCCGAAGCAACCCGAGTCAAGACTTCTAAAAAGAATGGTGGCAACAGAAATAGGCTAATAATATCAGGATTATTGAAGCTCATTAGTGTTATGATGAAAACACGAAACTTCTTCTTCAGGGCAAGCCGGCTCTTCTTGCTATGTACGAATAAAGACGCAATGCCGCTACTGAAGAAGCAGACCAGATAGCAAGTGTACGATCAAAGCTTTGAATCCGCGCAGATCCGTGAAAGAAAAAAGAGAAAAACCGAAGGTTGGGATTCTCACACCTCCTGTTTCTTTATCGGCAAATACGCCGCTCTCTAACTTGGTAGATGTGGTACACCCAAACGCCAATGGCATCTACCTGATCACCGGAGACGCCGGGTACCAGCGTTTCAAGGATGACAAACGAGTTACGATCCGTGAATTTAGGAGGCGCAAGCCGAAGCTTTTTCCTCATAATTTGGTACTGAGGGCCCTGAGATTCGCCTACCTGCAGCTGGATGCTGCATACAACTTGGTTAGGGTTGGCAAGAGGGTAGACCTGTGGATCTTCTTCTTCGGTGCAGATATCTTACCTGTCGCAGCACTTGCTGCTAGAATATTGGGTAGGAGAGTGTGGTTACTTTCGGCCACATCAACCGGCGATGCTTACGTGGCAAGAGCCCATTTCCCCACGGCTATGTCTCTTTTACTCCAAGCAAATTGTCTGCTGTCAAACCGCATTATTCTTTATTCAGACTTAATGAAAGACCGCAACGTGGAACCATATAAAAGGAAAATCACAATCGCCCACCGGCATTTTCTTAATTTTAGTGAATTCACGTTCAAGAATAATCTCGAGCAAAGAGAGAACATCGTGGGCTACGTCGGACGCATTGATGTCGAAAAAGGGATACTCAACTTTGTTGAAGCTATACCAAAGACGTTGGCCAAGCGGCACGACCTGAAATTTCTTATCATTGGCGAAGGCGAATCAGAAGATGCCGTCCGCACCTCCATCGACAACTATTCCCTCGACGAGTGGGTTACTGTAAGTGGGTGGATTCCGCACAATGAACTGCCAAATTCTTTGACTAAACTTAAACTGCTCGTACTCCCTTCATACGCGGAAGGACTTCCTAACATCATCCTCGAAGCAATGGCGTGTGGAACACCGGTCCTTGCCACGTCGATTGCCGCCATTCCGGACATAATCAAGGACAAAGAGACCGGGTTTCTCCTTCGTGACAATTCGCCTGCGCGCATCGCAGAAGGTATAGTGAAAACGTTGAGTTATCCGAATCTCGAGCAAGTATCCATCAATGCTCGTAAGCTGGTTGAAAAAGAGTTTCGGTACGAAAATGTTGTTAAGATATGGGAGAATGTGCTTCGCAACTACTAAGAGAGATAATGCTCGGCTCAAGCAGCGCAAGGGCGCAACACCAAATCTAACCGTGCAGGCCGTTCAATAGGTTTCAACTGGTCAGTCTGGTGGCAAGCGCTCATGGGATGTGTGACGCATTGTCACTGCACGGCATTTGGAGGTGTATCCAGTTTCGTAGATCGCTCGTTAGTCAACCCTCCATTGCAATCAAACGCGCGGCGGCGCCGAAGAGCCATCACGGTTTTTGATCCCAGAATCCCGCAAGCGAACGCACTTTTGTATATAGACGGGACTATATAGGTGACGGTCAATGAGTTGCGCACGCGACTTCCAGCATGGGACCCCAATCATGACGACAGAGCTGGAAGAACAATCATGAAGTCGACAAGGAAGAAGCTGTTGTTCGTAGGTCGTTCCAAGAACCTCTTCAGGCCATTTATGCAGCAAGATTTGGACCTGCTTAAAAAAAAGTTCGACGTTCGACTTGTAAATGTCTGCTTTAGCATACTCGACTTAAACTGCACGTTAGTAGCTCTGCTTAACTTGATTGCGGGCGTTGCTTGGGCAGACGTAGTATTCTGTTGGTTTGCTGCTCGTGAAGCGTTTCCTGCTATCGCTTTGTCACAACTGTATAACAAAAAAACACTGGTAGCTGTGGGGGGACGAGATGTCACCACGATTCCCGAGTTGGGATATGGGCTTGCACTGCAAAAGCGGGAACATTTCTATCAGATGTTCGTCTTGAACAAAGCCACAAGAATTCTGCCTTATTCAAGAGACGCAGAAAAAGGGGCTTTAGCACTTGTGAGCGATACCGCCAAAGTTACGCTTGTTTACTTAGGAGTCGATGTGGAAAGATTTCATCCATCTGGTACAAAGAAAGAAAAGGTGCTAACTGTGGGTGAGGTGTCACGCAGAAACTTTGACAGAAAAGGCCTCGAAACGTTTGTAAAATCAGCACGTTATCTGGAGGACGTAGAATTTGTTTTGGTTGGCCAGTTTATGGATGACTCAATTGACTATTTACGCTCGATTGCGTCCAAGAATGTTAGGTTTACTGGGCTCCTCCCAGCACGCGAACTGATAAGACAATATCAAGAGGCCAAAGTATATGTGCAAGTGTCCGCTCACGAAGCATTCGGCCTCTCGTTGGCGGAAGCGATGGCATGTGAATGCGTGCCCGTCGTCACAGACAGAGGGGCCATCCCTGAGGTTGTAGGGGATACCGGGATCTACGTCCCATTTGGAGACCCTGCGGCAACTGCTCAAGGTATCCAGCAAGCATTGAGTTCAGAAAAGGGAGGAACCGCAAGACAAAGGATTGAGGAATTGTTTCCAATCGATAAAAGGGAGAAAGCCTTACTGAAAACCACGAGCGACTTGGCACGCTGAGAAAGTGAACTGAACGCAGCATTATACGTTTCGTCTATTAGCTTCGCGGCAGTGCTAGGTATCATATACGCAGCTCGTTTTTTGGTACCGTACCCACACGGCTGCTCACGCCTAAATACCGGAGAGAGGACTGTTTGAAAGGGACTATAACCAGCAAGTTTATAATATCAGTAACTGAAAAAAAAGAAACTACGTTTGCAATACTTACGGCGTGAATATTCCACTTAAGCTTCTGAAAAGTGCAAACATGGCACCTTTGGGCTCAAACAAGATATGTGCGTTAACGCTGGCATTCATTGCCTTAACGGACATTTTCATTGCCCTCGACATTCCCATTTTAAGGCAGGTCTTTGGCTTTGTCCTGCTTACCTTCCTGCCAGGGTTTTTGATACTTCGAATGCTACGGTTCGGCAAAACTTCTTTGGAAAAATTGTTGTTTTTGATAGGGCTTAGCGTTTCTTTTTTGTTTTTTGTTCCGTTGCTAATGAATTTCGCCTATCCTCCAATAGGTATCTCACGTCCGATATCACTCTCGCCTCTCGCTATAACGTTTTCATTGATCTTAGCTGGATTGAGCCTTGCTGCTTATAAAAAAGGCTCCCTGGACTTGCAGATCAATGCAGGAGGCTTCAAAAAGTTGATTGGCAAGATTATGACCCCTCCTGTGCTAGGTGCCGCTTTGATTGTTATACTTGGTGTTCTTGGAGGACTCAGCGTGAGGTTCTACCTTGATTCGATCTTCTCGTTGCTTTTGGGGCTGAGCATTGTCCTGATCGTTGTCTTAATCATAGCAGATAAGGTCTCACCACGTTTTTATCCTCTTTATATCTTGGTAATTGCCATCGCTCTCCAATATAGCCGCACGCTCGCATCGCCAAATCTTTTTGGAACTGATGCTATGTATGAGCTCTATTTTGCCAATCTCGTGAAATTAGGCGGGATTTGGAACCCGAGTTTTTCGGTAAATGCTGCTGTCAGTGATTACTATGCGATGCTCAGCGTTGCGGTATTACCGAATGTCTACTCCATTTTGCTCAACCTAAGCACCGTGTGGGTATTTAAGCTGATATACCCCATTATAGTCGCTTTTGTGCCTCTAGGACTGTATGAGATGTTCAGGACGCACGTAAAGTTCAGTAGTAAATCGGCATTTCTCGCGGCGTTCGTCTTCATGTCTTTCTTCGCATTTTTTGACATGATGCCCGCTGTCACTAGACAGGAAATCGCGGAGCTCTTCTTCGTGTTAGCAGCACTTCTAATTATGAATAGGTACTCGCAAGCATCGAAAAAAGCCGCTCTGCTCATATTATTTATCAGCAGTATGGTAGTCTCTCACTACGGCACGAGCTACTTGTTTTTGTGTTTTCTTGGCATCTTTTGTGTGGGATCTCTATTTGTAACATCAAGAGTGCGACAAAAAAGCGCTGAATCAGCAGCTCCCATCACTATTGCTATTTTAGCCGTGGTTATAAGTCTTGGCTGGTATATGTCTGCTGGTGCCGGAACAGCTTTTGAAGGACTTCTAGGGGTTGGTACTCATACGCTCTATGTGTTCGCGACTGAGACGTTTACCACAAATCCTGCTGTCGCACCTGCTCTGACAGTCAGCCCTACAGGTTTGTCGCTTATTGGCTCGCTACTGCATTACTGGCAGAGTATCACAGAGGTATTTATCCTGATCGGACTAGTGTCTGTGATATGGCGGCGCAAAACTCCGAAAATGAGTCCCCAATTCTTGATCTTTTCATTGGTCAGTTTGTTACTACTCTTAGTTGTTTTAGCGTTGCCGTCCTTGGGGAGCGCCTTGAACAGCTGGAGATCATATTCCATCGCTCTATTCTTTTTGGCTCCCTGCTGCATACTTGGCGTCGAAGTGGCTGTTGAAACCGTCTCTGGTTGGCTTGGCGCGAACAGAGGTCTAGTGCTTAAGCTAACCTCAGCAGCATTGATCGTCTTCCTCGTGCCCTATTTTCTGCTAAATTATGGTTTCATTAATGAAGTTGTCCAAAATCCTGCAAATTACGCCTTCTTACCGACACAAAACCTGAGCGGACGGGGTGTCGATTACTCCGACAATGCGAGTTGGTCTTACATGATTGAAGCACCAGTACCAACCGAAAGTGTTTACGCGAGTGCCTGGATCTCAGGCTCCGCGGGTCATTCTCCTATCTATGCCGATTGGATCAGAGCGCCCGAAATGGCTGCCTACGGAAACGTGTCCCCCGACTCTGTCATCGTTTTCTCGAATTTGTCCGCACAGCACCTCTTGAGTAACGCATATGTCTACCTCGGGCCTGCAAACGTGCAACACCAAAGCATCGCACTTCCCACGGGAGAACTAAATATCTCATCAGTTCCTGCACTAGCCGCTGCAAACAGAGTGTACAATAGTGGTCTTGTCCAGGTCTATCGCACCCAGTAATGAGAGCAAACAAGCACATACTTTCAAATGGTGCCTTGAAGCAGTGACACCTTTCTTTTGCTGAGCGCCATCTGCTATGTCTTCTCTTGCAATCGGCTATTCTGCTGCCAGCTTATTAGGTCGAATAAAAGGAAGAATATTGTACCTAACACAAGTTGAGTTCAGGCGAAGAAATAATCATGAAAGGCTACAACCAGAATACGGCTCATATCTACGATTTTTGGGTCAGACTTCAGAAAGAATTGAATACGAACAGTGCCACTTTCAGCATTTAAGAAGACGGTAAGTACAACTATTCCGGCGTGCGAGGACCCTCTTTGTCACAATGCAATCAGCTGATTGAACTCTAGCGCGGTCGAAATGCAAGGGCTGCAACGCTCGCGTCTCTATTCCACAAGAGGAGCCTTGAGAACCCACGCTACGTCTTCAGACCACTCTCAAGATCGGTCTGCGGGCTCCACGATAACAGCCGCTTTGCCTTTGCAGTATCTGCCTACGTATCGCGAGCGTCTTCCTTTTGCTGCTCGACGTGCCGTACCCGAGCCTTCTTACCCCCGAGGTGTTCTATGCTCTGGATAAGGGCGTTGACGCTGATCGTATGGCCTCCTCCGATGTTAAAAACTTCACCCTTGCTGTCGCTTTCGGTCGCTAACTCAAGCGCGTCAATGACATCGTTGACAAAGGTAAAATCCCGCAATTGTCGCCCGTCACCATAAACTTCAATCTCGCGTTCATTCAGTATCGCGTGCACAAATCTATGGATGGCCATGTCCGGGCGCGAACGTTATGACGCTAAAACAGATGCGCAGGATGATCTTATTTGAGCACTAGGCATCGCTGCTTGCTGCGATGAACAGTCCTGTGCACCAATCAAAGTATGGTAAGCAAGACGTAACGTGTAAGCAAACCGCCGATACGTTACGCGTTTGAAGCAATGGCAAAAGGGGATCCGAAGAGTCCAAGCGGTGCAGCTTTGTTCAGCGTACTCTTTGTCGGTCTAGGGCACTTCTATTTAGGGATGTGGGGAAAAAGCTTAGCGCTTCTTCATCACAATTAGTGCAGTACTATTCTTAACCATCTTTGTCGCACCGGTTTTTTGAATTATTAGGTGTGTTTGGGCGCTCTACGATGCTAAAAGCTACAATAGGGAATGGGGCCACTCTCATTTCGGTGAAAAAGTAACTCGCGAAAAAAGTGCGCAACAGTTCCAGCTCCTAGACTAGTCGACGATTATCTTCTAGCGTGCACTTCGATTCTGCCATTATAGGAAGGTTTAAGCTGAACGTCTGCCAGTTTGGCTGTGGGATGGCAAACTCGTCCGGGTGGTATCAGGAAATCTCATATCTCAGGGCTATTGCGATCATCGAAGTCGTCGTTATCCATGCAGCCGGGCGGAGCGTATATTATACGGACATGACGGCCATCACGTTGCAGAAAGGGGTCCTTATAGCTTTTTGGGCTTTTTCTTTAGTGGCGGTCCCTCTGTTTATATTCATATCGGGTTTTGTGCTGTACAGCAAGTACAAAACTCGTTTTTCGGTTCTATTTTTCTACAAAAAGCGATTCGCCTCGGTGCTACCCCCGTACCTGATTTTTTGCACGTTCTATCTTCTCTCTCCATTTGTGGGTCCCGTTCTCGCATGGCTGCACCAGCCGACCGTTTACGCTTCGAACCTGAATATTCCGTACCTCCTAATCCAGTATGCCAGAGGTTTAGCGTTCGGCACTGGCCCTATGTATTTCGTCGTGCTCATCATGCAGCTGTACCTCCTGTACCCCGCAATCGTCAAGCTCTATAACTCCTTCGCTTCCAAAAAGAACGGCCCGCTATACGTCCTGCTCTTTCTGCTAGCCGCGCAACTAGGTTTTGACGCCCTCTTCAACCCTCCGCCGTTGACGCGATTTCGCTGGCTTTTCTTGTCGGGCTTATTCTACTTCGTGCTGGGGTTTTTCGTGGTAGAACACTACTCGACGCTACGACAACAGATTGAGAACCTGAGCTTGACGCTCACCTCGTTGCTCGTCTTGTTCTCAACGCTCTGCTTTGCCGATCTTTCCTATCACGTTCTCTTGCTGCCGGATCCAGCAGCGTATTATTTGTGGTTGGATGAGATCTTAACACCGCTGTATTGCGTGCTTCTCATCGTTTTCTTCCTTCGAATTACTATCACATGGGGCGAGCCTCACAATTCTGTCACACGTTCTCTAGAGAGGATTGGTGAGGATTCTTTCGGCATTTATCTCGTCCACTACGCGTTCATCGTCGCTCTACCGCAGGTACTCGTCGCGGTGGGCCTAAATCCCAATAATCTGCCCTTTTACCTAATCCTCGTTGCCCTCGTGCTCATGTTGAGTGACTTGTGCGTACAGGTGCTTTATCGTCTCCCGCTTAGCAGTATCATAGTTGGAAAACCGCGACTAAAAGGGAGAAGCCCCGCCTAGGCGGGCTTTGACCGCGGTTGATCACAGTGCGAATGGGATAAGCGTCTTTATATAGTGGCGCCGACTTGATAAAATACTGGTAATAAACGGGATCCACCCATCCGGCTTCGACCTGTGGCATTTTCTTCGGCCTTCATTTGTTTACACAGAGTGTTTCTTTTTTCGATCGGAAAGCGCACAGCAGATAAACCTATATCGGCCCTAGGAGCTCGCTAAGTCGCCTTTTTTCAGCTGTGTGCGAGGCCTGCCTCTGAATGAATACGTTCAATCCTAATTTCTCCCTTCTATTATTGCGGACTAACGCTTCTCCGTCTTCATCACTTGCGTCAACGATTACCCTCTCAGCAAGTTGAACTGATCGGTTATTAGCCGAACGAATACATTCAAGCACGGCGCTAGACGATGTAGCTGAACGGGAGATAGAACATACATTTGGAATGTTGTTTGGTGTCTGGGGATAATTTTTCCGCCGCCGGGGCAGCGCTCCATTACAAACCCCCGCCGATTCGAGGGAGAGAAACTCACATTGCGGAAATAGCAGATCAATTGTCTGAAGCAAAGAATCAGTACGCGGGCCGCCCGGTGAACGGGACAACTGTTAAAGACGCAGGAGACGTAGAAGAAGAAACAATGAAAATGTCGAAGGAAAAAACTGAAAAACCAAATTTCTGCCTAAATTGTGGAAAGCCAGTACTCCAAGATGATAATTTTTGTTCCAGATGTGGGAAATCAATGTAAGAACAACTGTGATGCTGCAAAATATCGGCAAGTTACCTTCGAAAAAAAAGAACTAAAAAAGAATCATAGACAGATAAGATAATTTTTCGATTAATAGTGCTTAGGTGCTGACAAACGGACGACATAACGGGGTTTTAACCCATATAGTCAAGCACACATTATCACATTGGAAGCGGATATTCTAATGCGGCTACTCAAAATTGGCCTTAAGTAACAGTTCGTGCCGCGCCCTTATCGACTAAACAAAGTTCGGAAAAGTATCATAAACGGAAATTTCGCGCACACGTTAACCTATACGATTAGTTAATATTTTCGTTTGAATAGCAATATTTAAGCCAACATTTGCCTTTGAATAGGTGTCCTGGCAGAATTGTGCGATGAATCCATCGATATGACAATTGAAACGTTCGCTTCGAAGCATATCGATTTGATGCTCTATTCACTGTGAAAACGTAGTACTATGCCTCAACCTCGCGCGCGCATTTTAGAACTCGATATCTTGAGGGCAGTTGCTATAATCATCGTCATTTTCGGCCATTTCGGTTATTTTTTGCCGACGGTAAAGTTCTCGATTGATTTTGGTGATATTATTACCTCATATGGCGTAGCATTATTTCTTTTCATATCTGGGTTTGTTTTGCACCTGAATCATCCGAGTTTCACTCAGCACAACAGCTTGACAGACTTTTACAAGAAACGAGTTCTCAGGATCTTCCCCCTGTATTGGTTAGCGATTGTATTGACGTATATAGTAGAAGGGCTTCGTTTTCCCTCTCCAATTAATGCATTTGTTACAGTCTTCGGACTACAAGGCTTCTTGGCACCAAGGTTTGGCTACTTGCCTTGGTGGTTCATCGGGGTGCTTATCGTGCTATATGTATTATTCCCGCTGATCACTACGCTAGGATCGGTTACTCTCAGCTTCCCAGCTCCCATGGAATCCAACATGCTAAAGTTCGCTATTATGCTGGTTGTTCCACTCTTGATCCTCTATGCAGCATACACAAGACTTTTTCTTATCAGCTCTCAAGTTTTTGAGTTTTATGGCATATTTGTGCTAGGTGTTGCGATAAGCAAGTACGATGTACTTGGTAAATACGGGTTTTTAACGGACAACAGGATGAGACTTTTGAAACATATCGTGGTGACTGCCGTTTTCTTTGCTGCTGCACTATGGATATACTATCTCCAAACACTTCCAGCATATTTAGTCAGATACAGAACTATCATACAATTTGCACTGTTGCAGAATGCACTATTCCTTCTGTTCGTTCTGCTAGCCTTTTGTCTGGCTCGCATAATCGTTGCGTCGTCTTCTAAAGCCTCTCCGCCACTCTCTCAAGCGCTCTGGTTTCGTGCGCTTCTCTTGATTTCTTTTTCATCGTACGCCATCTATCTGTTCTTTGGACCTATTTTAACACCATTAATGCTCGCACTCATAGGCACTCAGTTGACAGGGTTTGAGATTGATGTCATCCAGATCTTCGTCGGATTGCCGATTGTCGTCCTTGTTGCTTATCTACTACAAAAAACGCAAAATGAAATCGAAAGTAAATTCAAAAAATATCGCACTGCCTCAGCAGCCCCCGCCGATGACACGTAAAATCAGGAACGAAGTCAGGTTGAAGCATACTTCCCTACCTTGAAAACAGAGATTAGCGAGTTAAGTCAGTTCTTCTTTCAAAAGAAGACGATAGTCCCCTTGGTTGATAGAAGTGTTAAGGCTACCAGCACATGGAATGCCCCTCACCATAGAGGTAATAGGTAATCAGAAATAGACGCCTGCAGCGCGTGAGAGCGCCATCCGAATTTGTCAACTGTTGCGATTTGCTAAAAAAGACACCTTCCTTTGAAGTATGGGCAAGCTTCTGAGGAGTTTTCTAGCAAATGAATCGCTGAGAGAGCATTCATCCACCAAGAACCGCCTGAAGGTGCATTACACAGCAAACTTATTTAAAACTAGCAAATTCAACAACTCACCGTCTGCTGTAACTCTCAAATCATAATTGGCGAAGCTCCGAACATGACGAAGAGCACTTCGAACCTACGTTCAGGAAACACAACGGGCACGCTGCACGAGGTTACCTGGCCCGTCCGAAGTGGGGACGCAATATCTGTTCTGATCCCTACAAAAAACAGACCGCGTGCCGTGCTTGAATGTATTCGTTCGGTTAATAAACAATCAATTCAACCTGCCGAGATAATAATCGTTGACGCAAGTGACAAAGAGGGATTAGAAGCGTTAGTCCGGAGTAATACTGAGGGAGAAATTAGGATTGAATATGTTCGTTCAGAGGCACATCTCACGCATCAAAAAAATATCGGCGTGCAGAAGAGTTCTCGCGATATTGTGCTGGTTCTAGATGATGACGTCATTTTGAGTGAGGACTTCGTAAAAGAAATCCTGAACGTTTTCAACAATCCTAGGTTTGACAGAATCGGGTGCGTATATGGGGACCTGGTCCCTCCAAACGACGACAAGAATAATGTAGGTAAGGGGGGCGCTTTCCCTTATTCGGTCGCATTGGCATTGTTTGCCAGAATTGATGCACTAATTCGCACACTGTTTTTTTTACAAATGCTGCCAACAACTGGAAAATTCCGACTTTCAGGATTTTCAACGTCTCCTACGCCTTCAAAACCCGGTGCTACCGTTCTTGAAACTGAGGGTGCACCCGGTGGGTATACAGCATATTATAAGGAAGTTCTTAATGAATTCAGGTTCGATGAAAACTTAAAAGGGTATGCGTGGGGAAACGACGCTGATATATCTTATAGAATATCCCGTAAATACAAAAATATCTTCACTCCGAAGGCTAAAATGATCCACGTTTCGAAAACCTCACAGATACGCAATTATCCGTTCACCAAGATGAAGATAGAATATCATCACTATCTGTTCAAAAAGAATTTTCCGCAAAGACTGAGAAACCGCTTTGCCTTCAACTTGTCAGTGTTCGGCACTTTTTTGATAGAGCTCGAAAACGCCATAATATACCGCAACTCGCAGGGATTGAAAGGATTTATTGGCGGACTGCACAGCGTTCACAAAAAACGTAAGGATTAGCGATGCATTCGGCGAGGATCCGATACAAAGGCAGCAAGAAATCCTTCCAAGTTGTTGTTCTTGCTGGGGCGACGTTTTAAGTCTGGTACCTATTCAAAAAACGATTTCACTGATGCAAAGAAACAGATTCAGTAGATCCTTATAATTTCGCGATCTAGGGTACTTCTTAATCCCCTCTTGCTAAGCTAGATTTTGGAGGCAAGCTTGCCGGCTGCTGTCAGGCGCTTGTGTGAAGGCAAGTCGCAAGATGCTGCTGGCCACTCAGTATCTTTTCGCTTACGCTGTTAAACTCCCTTCTTCTTTTTGCCGCTTCTAAGTCTTTTTTTGCCATAACTTCGCGTCGCGCCTCTTATCCCAAAATTTTAGATGTGCTCTTGAGATAACACCTAAAGATAACTCGGGAAAATATCTAGTTTCAGTCGCAGTGAAAGCCTCGCTAACGGGGCTCGATGAATAGATCAAGTCTGCACAGCAGATAATAGGCACCGAAGACTCTTCCGGGATACTCATTGCCTGCCGGTTTGTGTCGGTTTTTAAGCTGCCCTTTCCGTTGGGTTAGAACGTATGCAACAAGTTTTTTCTATCCCGCTTGTCCTCGTTGACGTTCGTGCCGAGCTATTGGGTGAGAGGCGATATCGCTCGCAGTTTAGCAACATCAAGAGCGGACGAAAAAAGCATGCGATACCAAAAAAATCGCCCGACTAGCGAGATTCATCTCACAGATCCTTCCATAAATCGAATTTGAAAACAGGAAAGCAGCGACCCCTGAAGCTGATTGTAGAAACCCACCTGATGAGCTTGGGCAGCACGAACATGTTTCGGACACCAACTATGTGGGTTTTCGAATACCACGCCGTAACACCTTCTGCGTCAACCGGAAAAAACGTCGAAGCAGCAGAAGGTTTGACTTCCGAAACGGGTCGTGTGTAAATGCCCGGAAGAAAGACAGTAAGGCATTTCTATTTCGGCCGAAGGCGAAATAAAGATAACCCAACGCCTCAAGCTGGGTTGCTTTGGCTTCTGCCGATAATCGATCGGGGTACTGACTCAAGATGTGCTCTCGAACCAAGATGCGATCCTGCTCAGCAAGCCGCATTTTTCGCTCTTCTTCGGGCCCTTTGATGCCCCAGGTGTTGTTCGCGTGTATTCGATACTGGGCAAGCGGTTCTTGCATGTAATAAAACTCATACTTCGCTGCTAAGTCAAGATAAAATTTCCAATCGAGGCGGTATGTCAAACGTTCATCATACAGAATGCTGCCCACATTTGCCCTTTTATACATCAGAGTTGAGCCGAACATGTAAGGCCCCTCCATCAGTTCTAAGAACAAATCCCCGCTTTTCTTTTTCGAGGCGCTACGAGCTATGTCACTGAACTTCAAGCCGATAGGTTGGCCCCCCTCATCGATAAGCTCCCCCTCGGTCCAAACGATTAGATCCTCATCAGATTCAAGAACTGCGAGTTGCTTGCTGAGCTTATCCTTCATCCAAACGTCGTCCGATGCTATGATCGCCAGAAACTTTCCTTGGGCGATTTCGGTGCCGTCATTCAGCGTCTTTGAGATGCCACAGTTTGTCTCGTGAAGGATAAAGCGTACTCTGGCGTTTTCCGCTGCATATTTCTGAATAATTTGTCGTGACGCGTCCGTCGAAGCATCATCAACAATTATCAGTTCAAAGTCATCGAAGTCTTGCCTTAGAACACTCTCAATTGCCTCGGCGGTAAGTTTCTCGTTATTGTATGAAATCATCACCACGCTAACCAATGGCATCTTTGATTGCTTCCCCTGTATATACAACTTCTTCGTCGGTCAATGAGGGATAGAGCGGAAGAGAAAGGATTTCGTTGCAGATCGTCTGTGTTACTGCTAAGTCTTTTGAACTCGCAAACGCTGCATAAGCTTTTTGCTTATGGACTGGAATTGGATAATGTATCTGTGTCTGAATACCACGCTTCTGAAGAAATCGTTGACAATTGTCCCTTCTCGCTAGTCGTAGCACAAACAGATGATACACGTGCTTGGCATACGGCTTCTCGCGAGGTAGCACAACGTCCGCTTGTCCCAGTATTTCCTCGTATAACTGAGCTAATCGTCTCCTTTTTTCGTTCCATTTATCAAGTCGCGAGAGCTTGACTCGCAGTATTGCTGCTTGCAGTTCATCCAAGCGACTATTAATTCCAGCGAAGTCGTTATGGTATTTTCTAGATTGCCCGTAGTTTCGCAACATCTTTACGCGTTCTGCCGCTTCTTCATTATTCGTAACAACCATCCCGCCGTCGCCGTACGAACCTAGGTTCTTTGTCGGATAAAAGCTGAAACACCCGGCGTCCCCGAAACTACCAACTTTCTTCCGGTTGTATTCAGCGCCGTGTGCTTGGCAAGCATCTTCCACTACTGAAAGCTCGTGTAATTTTGCTAGCTCCCTAATGGGATCCAAATCGGCGGGGTGACCGTAGAGGTGAACAGGTAAAATTGCTTTTGTCCTTTCGGTGATTTTCTCTTCAATTCTCTCCGCGTCAATGCAATACGTTTCGGGGGATATATCAATGAAAACGGGTGTTGCTCCACATCTACGGATGGCGTCAACTGTCGGTGCAACGGTGTGCGAGACCGTTATTACTTCATCACGCCTGTCAATCCCAAGTGCTCTCAGCGCCAAAAAAAGAGCATCTGAGCCGGAATTCACACCTACAGCGTGTCGAACTCCTATGTATTTTGAAAACGCTTTTTCAAAGAGTGCAACCTCCTCCCCTAAGACAAACCACCCGCTTTCGATGACTCTTGAAATCGCTTTATCTATTTCTGGTTTAATGCTCGCGTATTCGCGCTGCAAATCAACAAATGAAACGGTCGTATTCGAAGCCATTATTAGCCGCAACCTAGAGTTGTTTTTGCACAACTCAATACTTAGAAGTATTGATTGCAGATCGTAGGGCGGTCAGCGACACGAGGGACTAAAATGACGAGATTAGGGTTGCTCAGGGGAGCTATTTCAGAGGTGTGTCGCCACATAATTTATCATCGTACGTCCCTTACGATTCGTGCCGGAATCCCCATAACTAGTTTGTTGGATGGTACGTCTCGTGTCACAACTGCCCCCGCTCCTACAACCGAATCGCTCTCAAGTCTCACGCCGGGGAGTATGTTCGCTCCAGCACCAATCCGTACACGGTCTTCAATGACTGGCCCTTGAACAAAACTGTCATCATAACCCTTTAGGCCGAAGTAGTTATCGTTACTCGTGACCACGAGCATGCTTATGAATACGTGTGATCCGATTCTCGTGTTACCGGTTATATGGGCGTTGTCCATCACTTTGGTAAAGTCCCCGATCGCTGTATTGTAGTTCACGGTGACATTCCTACCGATAATACAACGCGTTCCAATTCGACAGTGTTCACGTACAGATGCATGATCTCCGATGAGGGTTCCGTTCCCAATCTTAACGTCGGTATAAATAACGCTATGCGGTGAGACAACACAATCTGTACCGACACGTGTAGTTTTAGGTTCGTGGTCAACCTTACGCTCAAGCGCTAAAGATGCGGTGGGGGGCTTCCCTAAAACCGCCCCCTCGAAGATCTCCGAGTTGGCTTCGATCCTCACGTTTGGATAGACCGTAACAAAATCGTGGATTACTACGTCCCGACCAATCGTCACTTCTCCCAGAACTCGGGCGGTCGACGCAATGATTGCTTGGGCGTCAATACAGCAGACATTATTTCCGTTCATTGTCTGCACCTTCTTCTACAATTTCTTTGAAATCTCCGTAATCGCGAACATAATCCTGTTCATCGAAATACTCTGACGCTAAGACCAGGCAAACCGATCCTGAAGAAAAATTGTCGAGTTCACGCCATATCATCGACGGACTGTATAGACCGTAGTAGGAGCGATTTAGGTGATATCGTTTCTTCCCATATCCGTTGTCCAAGACCACATCGAAGCTCCCGGATGCCGCGATTATAAATTCTTGGTGTTGCTTGTGTGCGTGTCCCCCTCGCGCCTCCCCGCCTGGAACATCATAGAGGTAATAGACCCTCTTGATTTCAAACGGTACGTGGCGATTCTCTTCGATAAACGTGAGGTTGCCTCTGTTATCTTGCACCCTTGGAAGCTCGATTAGTCGACATTTTGATAGTGCCACAACTGCCTACTATGTTTCAATTTCTACTAGTTTGATGATTCGTAAAACTAATGATCACCTTTCAACTATTGCTTTAATCTTTGATCCAGGGTATATAATGCTGGCGCAGCTGCTATCAACACTAAGGTAAATCGTAACCAAATCAGCATCTTGTATTGCATTCCGTACATAACGAAACCTCATTCTAAAGGAGAAAGGGATAATCCACTCTTGCAGGGGCTAAAAAAGGCAGACTTTAAGGAAAAATGGTTTTGATTTCAACTCTGCATCAGTTTTTGTCTCAGCGTTTTAAACGCATTATCAACGTGAAAATTCAATACTAGGTACATCTGTGGATCAAGTAAACTATCCACTTATAAAGGACTGTCAGATTCGAACCTAAGGTTTCCCCCATTATTGGGGATCTTGAGAAGTGAAATTAGTTTACAATCGTCTGTGTTCGTGACGAATGAATTCCAATCGGAACGATTAATTTACATAATGAAATTCCGGAACCGACACGAAATACTCCACACTTAATCTTTTCTGTTCCAATTCTTTTGCTAAAATTTCATTGATGTGGCTTGGGGCCGTAATAAATATGGTACAATTTTTTAATTTTTGATCTCTGCTACTTATGACGCAGTTCCCCGTCCCTGGGACAAATTGTCCTTCATACTCCGGTGTATCATCAATGACATTTGGTATGATATCAGCGTCAAGCTTGAGTATGTTGAGCATAGCTTGCCCTTTACCACCCGCACCATAGGCGAATATCTTGTGGCTCTTTAATGCAAGATCAGTGAAATGACTCTCCACATATTTTTTTTGTGTCTCAAATTTCTTGAAGAAGTATTCAAAACCTTTTGGAGAGTCAAGTTCAAATGCTTTTTCATAAGATAAAATTTTATTTAGATGGGTTGCGTTTACTATTTTCTTATTTGTTTTTTTCACATAAGCAATCATTGAACCGGCATCCATGGGTGAAAATTCGACATCAAATAACTCTAGCCCAGAATTATTGAGTAAATTCTTCATGGATCTTACTGTAAAAAAGGATATATGCTGATCGACCATTGACTGAAATTGATTGTTCATCATTTGTGTGCTTAAATATGGTACTTCAATCACAGCGGTTCCATCTTTATCTAAGACAATCTCAAGCCCCTTCAAAAACTCTATTGGTTCAAAAACGTGCTCTAAAGTATGTCTGGAAATTGCCAGTTTTACGGGGCCAAACTCCGATACATACCTCTTTGCAGCTTCTACCCCGAAAAAATCTTTTACAATAATCTCTGATCCGTCCGAGCTATCATCACTACGAGCGGCAGGATCGAAGCCCACCGGCCGATAGCCCCTCTTTTTCAAGATTTCTAAGAATCCGCCATCATTGCTGCCGATTTCAATCACTTTAGCATTAGGCTCAGTAGGGGCCTTTGCAATTGCTTTATCTAAAAATGATTCCAAATATATCCTAACATTACTTGATACAGAATATGTCGGCTGATAATTTTTATATACTTTATCTATCAAAAACTCTTTTGAATCATTATTCGCCTGCTGGACTAAACCGCAAGATTTACAAATTGCTATGGCATTATTGAATCTCGGTGCTTTTGAAGCACGGCGCAGATCACTTTCCAAGTAACCGGCAACAGGCAATTCTCCAAAGTCATATAACAATTGTATACTATCTTTCTTATGACAGCCCCGACACGTTACAACATAATTACTTTCAGAATTGTTTTTCATTTTCTTTCTTAAATGCTTGTAGGCCCTCTTCAGAAATCGTAATAACTGCATAGGGGAATTTCATGAGTATTTCCTGTACCTGATGTTTAATCCACCCTTTCTTTTCTTTTTGAACCATTCTATTTATCTACTAAAGCAGTTGATTTGGCGTCTCCTATTACACCTAGTCTTTTCGGATCAAATTTAACGCATATAGAAACTTCGCCTAGCCTATCAATAGCCTATGATTCAATATCTCTAAGCATATTCCAATTTCCGCAACAGTTGGTCTTTTCTGATATTTGACTCTCCTTAACGGATTATGCAATATCCTTGTTGCTATCTAAACCGATTCTATTTGATCCTTGTCGACAAGACTTTGGAACCGATCATAATCCCGTATATAGTCGGATTTAACGTAAAAATCCGACGCTAAACTAAGCACAGCCTCACTTTCAGTTCTATGTTTACTCAATATTAGGTAATCCCCACGTGAATTCTTGGGTAGTCGAAAAGCGAGATTTTTGATCCGGATGAACTTCGGATTCGTATTTTTCGGGTTTTCAGCCCCCTCGGCAGGGCTAACGCTTCAAGTTTGATACTTTGAAAGTCAATGTCTGGGATATCCCCGACCACAAAAGTGATTCTATCATCTTTATACGTTTTAAGGCGACGCGAATAGCTTCTCGCTATATACCTATCCCCATAATTCGCGTCATCGCTCTATTAAGCAAGCAATTTCTTTCATCCGTAGCCGGTCCCACACGCAAAGTCCAAGACTCTTCTACGAGCATAATGGCTGGCAAATTGACATCGCGCTGCAATCTTTTGCGGTATGGGTGGGGGCGCCATGCCTTCAATTGCTCTTTCACCCGTAAGAAACGTGACTTTTTCCAAACTATCTGGCGTATTCACGATACCACCCTCTTGAAACCGCGTTAAAGCTTGCAGACTTTTTGAGGCGTGCTAAAAACGAGTATTAATATCCATCTTTCGAAGCGGCCTCAAATTGTTTGGTGTGCGCTCGTACTTGCTGATGCAGATCGATCCATAGCGATCGCGTTGTACCTCGTGCGAACGTTAGCGACCGCCGATCTTGAAGCCGCCTTGTTGAATAGGCCGCTCTTTGCTTACCACTGCATAATGCGCCATCCGAAAAACTATATTGTCCACTATGTTCACGCACGCTCTGAGCTTGGTACTATGTCAATTCGCGGTCAGCTGATCTTAACTCACTAAGGAGTTGCACGATTCCGACGAAGAGCTCTTTATCGAGTAAAAAAAGAGTAATTGAATAAGTCAGCAGGCTTGCCGCTGTCATCATGGCTAATACGGCCAAGTCTTGTGTGACGCCCAGTTTCTCGAGAGAGATTCGAAGAAGAAACGCAATAACCCCTAACATGAGCGCTGCGAATGTAACTGACCATAGCTTTGCTAACATGAACCTTACTTTCATGTCTATCACTCGAAATGCGATTGCCAAAAGAGGGTAAGCAGTCAAGTATGTCGCTATTGTGTACGCGATTGCAACCCCCTCCACCCCCCAACGAAGCCCGACAGCAAAGGAGATAACAACTACACTAGTGGTAAATATGCCCACTTTGAGCAAGACATCAGTTCTGCCCTGTGATAAGAATATCCACCATACGTTTGTTCCTACTGATTGTTCAATTGATGCGATGGCCAGGATCTGGACGAGCACGATTGCGCCTACCCATTTAGGGCCGTAAACTACCCGGATAAGCTGAGGTGCAGTAACGAGTACCCATATCATCAACGGAAAACAGATGGCGGCAATGTAACGGTTAGCGGTAACATAAGTTTCGCGCACCATTTGCTTGTCGTGTTGGACCTTCGAAAGTGCCGGAAACATAACGTTTCCGATGACATTAGAGATATTGGTTATCGGAAAGAGAAGCAAGTTGTAAGCTAAGTTGTAGAAGCCGAGCGGAGCCGCACCCAGGAACTTTCCGATGAGCAGATTGTCCGCGTTTCGAGCGAAATAATTAAAAAAGCTAAATCCTGTGACATTCGCACCAAACCTCAGCAACCCTTTCACCCGTTGCAGCCTGAACGAAAAATGAGGAACCCATCGCGAATAAATCCAAGTAAAGACGACCGTGAGAAATACAGAAAGCACTGTGAGAGAAGCCAGGCTCCAAACCCCATATCCGGAAAATGCCAAGAACACAGATATGGCGCCAGAAATCCCTAGCGCGCAGATGTTGATGACGGCAAGGGCCTTGAAATTCATGCTTCTTGTGAGCAGCGCAGTTTGCACGCTGCCAAATGAAGTGATGAAAAAGGTCGTGGATATAAACACGACAAGGGGGGTCAGACGTGGTTCAGAATAGAAAGCAGCTACTAACGGCGCGGAGGCTGCCAATGCTATCGTCAGCAACGCGCCCAGGCCTACGTTTACCCAAAAAGTGGAAGATAGCGTCTCGTCACTAACCTCTTTTTTTTGTATAATAGCAGAAGTCAATCCAAAATTTGAAAACACGGCCACAAAAGCGGAAAACACGGCCACCATAGCGATCAGGCCAAAGTCGCTCGGTGTGAGCAATCTTGCTAAGATCGCCGTAATCAGAACTTGCATTAACAATTGCGCTATTTGTGCGCTCGCAGACCAGCCAATGCTGCGTACCGTTCTCGTCTTCAGGTTCATCTCAATTCGCGGCAGGAAACTCTTACGTGCGCGCTTCTCTTAGGGTTATGAACGGCGCGTTCGATTCGTTTTTGCTGTTGCGGCAAACCTCTTGATCTGACCTCGTATTAATCCATGCGGATGCCACGCTGGTTAAGAGGGGCCAAGGCGTTTTAATGCACATCCTAAACGTAAAACCTATTATTTCGTTCCAGTGCAACGAATCGCCGTGCTCGAATTGCTGGAAGAAGTAAAACTAAGTCAGCGATAATAGCATGGCCCTCATGCGGAGCATATTGCTTTATTTGAGTATCTTAGCTGTTCTTTGATACAGGATGATGGCGAACACAATTATGCATATAACGACAGATTATTGAGTCGGTGGGTGTTCAGACGCGTAGATCCGTAGGAGGTGGTTTGATCGCGCCGTTCTTATTATCTGCCACACTTGAGAGCTTGATGTTTGATCAAAGCAGAGAAGCACACCGAAAAGAACGTCGCAACCTAAATAGCTTCCGAAGCCTGAAATATTTGTGCCGTTCTTCAAATATTGGGCTGGTCCAAATCTCAATTACGCTTTGAATCGCATAGAAACCCAACACTTTTCGATTTTATCAGATGAGGATGTACTTGGGCCATTTTTTTCGAGTCAGCTCCCAAAAAACTTGCTCACCATCCTAATGCAATATTGGTGGCAGGCGCGTGCCTCCTTTAAAGATAACGCGGTCTTAGCGGTCTCGCTGGATTATTTGGGAAGCGATGAATTTTTACCCCGCCACAATCGCTCATTGAGATAGCCCCCAACCCTCCTACTTGGAAGTCAGTATTATTTCGCAAAGAAGTGATAGAACGTATCGGCACCCTTGATTTGGAAACCTCGGGAGCGAGCGATCAGGACTTTGAATTTCGTATTGCAGCCCGTTATCCCGTCGTTTTAACTAAACAGCCGTGGGCACTATTTTCCGTCCACGCTGAATCGACGTCTGCTAAAATGGCTACAACAATGATCGAGAAGCGCGTTTTTATAATGAAAAAGCGCATTGAAAAAATATCATCCGATGATATGACGCCTTTAGACGTTAGAGTTGCCGTTGTGCAAAAGCTGCAGAAACTTTGCAAGACGTACGCTTATGCTGAAGGACTTAAAGCTGTTAGATGGGCCGATTATGAGTACGCATATCAGATGGCTCATACGTTGGACACCCACTTCAAGGAAAAAGGTAAAGCTCGGATTATTCGACAGCTGATCTTTTTGCGCAAATACTTCGCAATCGGCTATTCTGCTGCCCGCTTATTAGGTCGAATAAAAGGAAGAATATATTACCTGGCACCAGTTGAGTTCAGGCGAAGAAATAATCATAAAGGGCTACAAACAGAATACGGCTCATATCTGCGATTTTTGGGTCAGACTTCAGAAAGGAATTGAATACGAACAGTGCCACTTTCAGCATCTAACTAAGACGACAAGCACAACTATTCTGGCGTGCGTGGTACCATCTTTGTCACAATGCAACCGGCTGATTGAACTCTAGCGCGGTCGAAATGCAAAGTCTGCAACGCTCGCGTCTCTATCCCACAAGAGGAGCCTTGAGAACCCACGCGATGCATGTTTTTTCACCACTCTCGAGGGCAGTGTGGGGCCTCCACGACAACAGCCGCTTTGCCTTGGTGGTATCTACCAACGTATCGCGAGCCTTTCCCTTTTACTGCTCGACGTGCCGTACACAAGCCTGCTTCCCCCCCAAGGCTTCTATGTTTTAGATGAGGGCGTTGACGCTTATCGTGTGCCCTCCTCCGATGTTAGAAACTGACCCGTGATCTCGCTCTGTCCGTGAGAATGAGCGCTTCAATGACATCGCTGACATAGGTGAAATCCCGCAATTGTTTCCCGTCACCGTAAACTTGAATCTTGCCTTCATTTAACTCCGCGTGCACAAATTTGTTGATGGCCAAGTCAGGCGCTGGCGTGGCCCGTAAACCGTAAAGTAGCGGAAGAAACGACGGAGACGCTATAGCTCTTCCAATAGAGATAACGGAGATTATCCGCCGCGAGCTTCGTTACCCTACAGCGAAACAGGCTCCGGCCGGGCATCCTCCTTCATCGGCAGCTCGGCGTCGCTATATACGGAAGAAGAACACGAATAAATGCAGGTTTTCAGTTCTCCGGAGCGATAAAACTCGAGCAATCGCTGTATTGCTTCCACGTTGTTCTTCGTTTAAGCTACAAAATTCGCGCTTCCTAAGCCACGTACGCTAGCTGCTCTGGATCTACAAAATAAACGACGATAACAAGAGCAAGCGCCACGCGAAGATCACTATTCGAACTTTAGTGCTTAATCCATTTTTTCTCGCAGTCCGCAAAAAATCCGTTAGAAAGGTTCAATGAAGCTTAAGAGTTTTATCCGCTCACGCGGTTGGCTATTGAGTACCGAGATAACAAAATATCTCGCCGAGCGTTGCTACGGGCCGTTATAGACAGACATAAAAACACTAATCGTGGGCATTGCGCTCCTGGATTGCTTCTTTTTTACACACAAGCAACACAGGCGCGACAAAAGTTCCGGCCGAAAAAAGATTGACACACGGGCGTATTTCCAGCCCAGAAGCCGTTTTCCACTTGGCAGCAAAGACATGATCTGCATGATAAGGTTGGCGCGTGTGCAGCGGCGTCACAAGCGCTAACATACGGAGCTTGGAAAAAATCCAAGCACACAACACTTCGTCAAAAAGAATGGCTGTTGGCTGGTAAACGGGGTTGTTGGGGATGAGATTCCACTCGGTTGTGATAAAAGCGTATGCACCTGGTTTGAGGACGCGCTCAATTTCGCGAAAAGTCATCACAACCTGTTCGACAGACTCGAGGTGTTCTACTGAAGAAACGGACCAGACAAAGTCAAATGTGGCGTCTGGGAAATCCAAAGCGCGCATATCCATCGACAAAATTTCTAGTCGCTCGCGTCGATATGCAAAGGGCGCCCCATCATACACGTCTTGGATAGACATTCCGGTGCCTTGGCTGAATGTGGGTGCATATAAATCAATGCCCACGATGTGGCCACAGTGATTGCTCAAGAGATATAGCAAATTCTCTTGACCTACGCCCAAGCCCAGTCCATCGCTTTGCTCATTGTAGTACCCCATAGCCTCCACCAGAAAAGCAAGGGTTGCTTTTTCCCAGTGCTTGCGGTGAATATCGCTCGGATCAAAACCTAGCGCCAGCAGCCGTTGGCGGATTTCATCCATGTGGAACTCATTGACATCGCACAAACGAGACGATCCAAGTGTAGGCGGCTCGCTTGTAAAGGATATACATCGTTCATCCGGCTCGATCTGACGCGCCATTTCCTGCTGCTGCGCTAGATACGCTCGCTGTTGGGCTATACTCTGCATCAACTCGTCCATGGTCGCGCCATGCTCACCCAGCAGCAGGTACGAGGCCCTCGCAATTTTAGCGCAGACGCGATCTAGCCAGGGGCTGCGCCGCCTGGCCGTTTTGATCAACTTGTTAATTTCCATCGTGACCACATTTTACTTGAACCGCTAATGAGTCTGCCATTATATACCTCCTACTTCGTTAGGTGCTACCGTCGGCGTTGTTGGGGCGGTCGGTGTCGTCGCATTCGTCGTCATAGGAGTAGATGAGGTAACCACCTGATTTGGAGTCGTTGCGACTCGTTCTTGCAGTGCCGATAACGACAGTCGTCTTGTACATGCCTTGACATGCGACCCACAAAACCCTAGCGCCGTTCAACGAGAGCTATGCAGCTGTCGCGTTTCTATTCGACACGACCATTCAGTACCCACGCGATGTATGTTTTCAGACCACTATTGAGGTCAGTCTGGGGGCTCCACGATAAGAGCCGCTTTGCCTTTGCCGTATCTGCCAACGTATCGCGAGCGTCTCCCTTTTGTTGCTCGACGTGCCGTACATAGGCTTTCTTACCCACAAGGCGTTCTATGCTTTGGATAAGGTCGTTGACGCTTATCGTGTGCCCTCCTCCGATGTTAAGAACTTCACCCTTGCTATCGCTTTGGGCCGCTAATATGAGCGCGTCAACCACATCGCTAACAAAGGTGAAATCACGCAATTGTTGCCCGTCACCGTAAATTTGAATCTCGCGTTCGTTCAATATCGCGTGCACAAATCTATGGATAGCCATGTCGGGGCGTTGGCGTGGCCCGTAAACCGTAAAGTAGCGCAAAGAAACGACAGGAACACCATAGTTCTTCCAATAGAGATAACAGAGATTCTCAGCCGCAAGTTTCGTGACTCCGTACGGGGAAATGGGCAACGGTCGAGCATCCTCCTTCATTGGCAGCTCAGCGTCTCCATACACAGAAGAAGAAGACGAATAAATGAAGCTTTTTAGCTCTGTGGAGCGATAAAACTCCAGCAATCGCTGCGTTGCTTCTATATTGTTCTTCGTGTATGTTGCAAAATTTGCACCCCACGACGCCCGAACGCCTGGCTGTGCCGCCATGTGAAACACGTGGTCAACACGGGGAAACCTGTCCATCTCCACGATGTCTCGTCTGATAAGCGTAAACCTCTCATGATTCAATGCGCGCGACAGATTCGCGAGTTTCTGTTCTTCTGGATAGTAATCGGTGAAGCAATCGATCCCTACCACATCGTTATCGCCTTGCAATAACCTCTCAACAAGGTGCGAACCAATGAATCCCGCGCACCCTGTTACCAAAACTCGCGTCATTTTTCCTCTATTGTATCCGCGCCCGTATTATTCATACACTTAGAAAACTAAGAACGCTCCGATGTCGATCGTTCTAGCTTTGGCCTCTTAACAAGCTTTCGCTGCGGTCATGTTGCCGGCCTGCATACTCGGGGGCCAAGAGGGTACCGCATAACCTCTGACCAAAAGTCATGTTGGGCCATCGTGTTCCGGAGCTAGCCGCTTTTTTGCGAGATATTCGACTAATTCCTGTTTCAAGTCGTCTCGTTCGAGCGCGAAGTCGATCACCGCCTTCAGGTACCCAATTTTATCCCCTGCATCGTATCTCACTCCGTCGAGCACGTGCGCGTAGACCGGGCGCTCATTCAGGAGCAATCGAATCGCGTCGGTTAGCTGCAGTTCACTCCGCGCGGAACGGGGCACCCGTTTGATGCAATCAAACAGGTCTGCGGTCATCACGTACCGTCCGACGATGCCTAAATTGGAGGGTGTCTCTTGCAGGGTTGGCTTCTCGATTACGTCACTCAAGCGGTAGAGCGAATGATCCACCTCCTCCCCTTTTATAACGCCGTAACTCGATATTTTCTCATCCGGAACACGCTCTACGGCAAGGATAGGGCTCTCGTACTGTTCAAAGAGACTTGCGAGTTGCTTCGTACACGGAACGGTTGATTTTACAATATCATCACCAAGCAGCACCGCAAAAGCATTATTCCCGATATGTTTCTCGGCCTTCAAAACGGCATCTCCGAGCCCTTGTGGCTCTTTCTGCCGTATGTAGTGAATGTCCACTAAGGTGGATATCGTCCGTATCTGCTCAAGTTGTTCATATTTGCCATCGTGGGCCAGATGATTCTCGAGCTCGGGAGAGAAATCAAAATAGTCCTCGATCGTTCTCTTGCCCCGCCCGGTGATGATAATAATATCGTCAATTCCCGAAGAAACGGCCTCCTCGATGACAAACTGGATGATCGGCTTATCCACGATCGGCAGCATCTCTTTTGGCTGCACTTTCGTGGCGGGAAGAAAGCGCGTACCTAACCCGGCCGCCGGTATCACTGCTTTTTTAATCATTGTTCTCTTCCTCATCGACGGGTCGTTCGAATCGCCGATCGTTTGAGGGCGTAACACCCCGCTCCACGCTTGACAGTTGCGTAATACGGCATCATTCTTCCCTTGAGCAAATCACCAAGGGCCTCTGACGACTTTTGCAGCTCCCGGGCCACCGCACACTGGCGCAACATAAAGAAAGCCTTGTGACGGCATGCGGCTTCGTACGGTGCTGCTATCTACTCGTAACGAGTGCGTAAAGACTTTTTGATTTGTTCTGCGGCCGGCTCCAATAAAGGTCGATCCTGTACCTGGGAGGAACGACATGGCGAGTTGTGGTGCTGATCGTCGTGCTGCTGATCGTCGTTCTGCTGATCGTCGTGCTAAATGCCAAGCCCCTTAAAGAACGTGACATAAACTCAATATCTGCAGAAAAACGAGACGCTTCTTATCGGGCCGTACTCCACGTGTGTCACGGTAGGGAGCAAACCACCCGCGTGTGCATCGGGCGATAGCGCTTTTTCCTGCCTTCAAAGGAAATCTGGCGTCGCGCAAACACAACGTTTAAATGAATTACAGCCGCACGAAAACGCAGTGCAACGCTTATCGATCGTCGGAACCGGGTACGTTGGCCTAAGTACTGCCGTGTGCTTTGCGTCGAAGGGGTACGACGTTATCGCGTCCACGCGCAGCGAAGATAAGGTGAGGGTCATCAATGCCAAGCGAGCCCCCTTTCACGAACCAGGACTGGATGAAGCGGTGCGAAATAGCATCGAATCGGGGCACTTACGCGCTGAGATCGATCGTTCTGAAGTAGTGCGTCAAACTGAGGTCACATTTCTGACCGTAGGCACGCCGGAGAACGCTGACGGAACGGTCGACCTGCGTTACGTCATTAGTGCGAGTGAGGACATCGGGCGTGCCCTAAAACGGAAGAACGCCTACCACCTCGTTGTGGTTAAGAGCACTGTGACGCCTGGGACGGTGCGGGGCCCGGTCAAAGCCGCTCTTGAAGAAGCCTCGGGACTCGTTGCAGGGCGTGATTTTGGGCTTTGTATGAATCCGGAATTCCTCCGGCAAGGATCAGCACTTCGGGATACGTTGCACCCCGATCGTGTCGTAATTGGAGAATACGATAAGCGGTCAGGCCAACGGCTGGCAGAGCTGCTTGCGGGTTTTTACGGGCCAGATATCCCTATACTCAGGATGAGTCTTGAATCGGCAGAGATGATCAAATACGCGAGCAACACCTTTCTTGCAATGAAGATCTCCTATGCAAATGAAATGGCACGTATTTGCGAGCTGGTTCCAGGCGTCGATGTGTCAAACGTGATGGCAGGCGTGGGATTGGACGAGAGGATCAACCCTAGATTCCTCAATGCCGGGGCGGGTTTTGGCGGCTCATGCCTACCCAAGGATACAAAAGCGTTATGTAAGTTCGCTGAGGCACATGGCTATTCAGCGCCGTTGCTGCGGGCTACGCTGGCGGTAAATCAAGCGCAAGCCTCCCACGTCGCTCAGCTCGCTCTTGGAACGCTCGGGGAACCGCGGGAAAAAAAAGTGGCCCTCCTCGGCCTCGCTTTCAAGCCCGATACCGATGACCTGCGCGAGGCCCCATCTCTCACCGTTGCTCGCTCACTCTTGAAGGCGGGCGCGCACGTCAGCGTGTTCGATCCCGTGGTCAAGCAGGTGCGTCAGGCCGGCTTTGAAGGGCTTGAGTATCCGCCCTCGATTGCAGCATGCCTTGCTGGAGCGCACTGCTGTATCGTTTTGACCGAGTGGGAGCAGTTCAAGCGGCTGACCCCGGATGATTTCATTCAATCAATGGCGACACCAGTGGTGATCGACGCTCGGCGTATCTTTGATCCACACGAGTTTGGGAGTCGCCTCACGTTTCTCGCAGTTGGCGTGGGGCGCGATTTAGATGTAGGGGACGCGTCTGTCGGCGACGACGATGAATGAATGCGACGTACGTGCAACGGTTCGCCTCCTTCATAGCATTCCTCGCAAGCGTGCCACACTGCTTACTACGTGTTAGATGTCGACGCCCGCACTCTTCGTAGCACTCCCTCCGAGCTTGGATGAAGGTCGTTCACGAGAATGATTTCGGGTAGGTGCGGCTCTCAGACCCGAACGGCGTCGTTTCAAGCTCAACTCAGTTACTACGACGCGTCCAATTCCCTCGCGGGGTGGGCAGACTATGATTATGCGCACAACGCCTTGCATCAGTCAGCACGAGGGCACAACGAGCCGCGGATGGGCGGGACACGGGAACCATGAGAAGAAGCAGGACGCAATAACCGCGTCACGTCATCAAATCAGAGGGGACGCCTCATCTAGGGATAAGGATGCCGCAATCGACAAGGATACAAATAGGAGCACGCCACTAATCAAGCCACAGCAGGCGAAGCAGTTATGGCAAGTGCAGACCTCGAAAAAGAGCTTCTTTGCCTATGCACTCACACCCAGGTGAGTCAGGAAGCACGTCGTCGTATCGACCTTTTGTCGCACGAATCCATCGACTGGGATCGTCTCATCCGACTCGGGCGCGCGCACCGGGTAACCCCACTCCTTTACTGGAATCTCAAAAAGGCACGTTCGCATCTCAGTCCACCGCCTGCTATTGAAGAGCTTTTCCGCGATTTCCGTACAAACGTGCGGCACAGTCTTTTCCTGATCGCGGAACAGCGCACGGTACTGAACGTATTGCAGGCTAATGATATTATGGCACTGCCATATAAGGGACCGATCTTCGCACAGGAGGTGTACGGAGACAGTGCGCTCCGAGCGTCCTCCGACATCGACATACTCGTAGACAAAATAGACTTCCAGCGAGTTAGGGGTCTGCTCGCTGCCGAAGGGTACGAACCATTTGTGCAGGCGAACCCGGCGCGCGATCAACTTCAGCTGACGACCGGTGAGTTCGGGTTCGTCAACTCTTCGCGGACTTGTATGGTTGACCTCCATTGGGCGCTATGGTCAGAAGTGTTCGTCTGTGCGCCCAAGTTCGGTGAGCTCGTCCTCAACGCCTCTGTTAGTTCCATTTTAGACACGCAAACGTTGTGCCTCTCGCCGGAGGATCTGCTACTGTTTATGTGCGTGCACGGCACGAAACACGCCTGGCACTATCTTCGCGATGTGTGCGACGTCGCTGAAATTATTCGAGCGAACACACAACTAAACTGGGGGCGTATTGCCCAAGAAGCGGAGGCCATGCGTGCTGAAAGAATGCTCTTTTTAGGCCTTCTTTTGGCCAACCACCTTCTGGAGGCGCCGCTTCCCGCTTACCTCTTGAAGACAGTGACCGCTGATACGTCAGTACACAAAATGGCAGCCGAAATAGAGGCAAACATGTTCAATGAGCCCATAATGTCCCCCAACGAACTTAATACGCCGCGCGGTCGGTTCCGCCTAAACAGACATTTGAGGGATAAAACTCGCGCACTTCTCATGTTTTGTCTGCTTCCAACCGTAGGAGAGTATGATGCGTTGCCATTGCCCGAGCAGCTATCTCAGTTCTATTACATCCTTCGGCCAGTGAGAATACTCTATTACACCCTCGGTTATTACATCCTCCGGCTAGTGCGACTACTAGCCCGACGCGGGCAGCGGCTGATTAAATCCCTCTTTTAGAACGTCGCCAAAGCGCAAATGATGCTGCTCAGTCAGGGACGCGTTTCGGTCGGCAGGTGCGTGGTGAGCGAAATCCTCGTGCATTTTAGTCCTGAAGACGCGAAGCGCGCCTGTCAATATTTGGCAAGCTCTTATACTTGTTGGAAAAGATGAGGTCGCGCCGCAGCGATAGGCGGCGCCCAAACCACGCATATCGACAGCACAAAAACACTGATGCGGTGAGCCGAACGATCTTGATGAACCGAAGCTGACACTTAGTGCCTTGAGGTGTTGTGGTGCGGCACAGCTAGGCGTACGGCGTGCCCGCCGGATGTCAAACCGCAGCGTTGGGCGAGATCGGCTTACACGATATCATAATCGGTAGTCGCGCCTTCCGGCGCTTGCTGCATCTTCCGCCCGAGTAGACATGCGGTAGCAGAGATCAGAGTGCATTATAAATTTCCCAGTGTAAGCCTGTGCGGGGAGATATTGAAGATTTTCGACCACTTTTTAACGTCTGTTGGCACAACAAACTAGGCGCCCCGCGCGTGCCTGGTCAGCCACAGCACTCGCTCCGTGTGAAACTACAGCGTCGCCAGGTTCCCGTCAAGGAGGATCCTGTTCCTTTGTGCAGCCACGCAGAGCGCCCGCAACGTGACGATACGAGACGTTCAGCGGTGCACCATCGCGGGGGGCTAGGCGTGCGCGTCGTTGCTGGAGACAGAAGGTCGTCGCATAGTGTCATCGACGATCATTTGTGCCACGTGACGGAGCGCACCGAGATCACGCGGCACAGTCGCCCTGAAAACGGCGATTGTGGTGACAAGCGCCGCACACTGGTGAAGATGCGTCGATGCGCTCGGGCCCTCGCGCAATCGCACGTATGAATGGCGGATGAGCTCCATGAGCGCTTCCTGTGCAGGAAGCGGTTCAATGGCCGCCTCGCCCCCCTCATGCAGCACATAAACGCTTCTGAGGGGGGCGCGCTGTGTCGAAAACCCCTTAGTCACAGGAAACGCGCGTTTCTCAAACGCAGGCTCAATCTTCTCCAGCACGGTCGGGTCGTACGACAGCGCATGGAGCGTCTCCGGCCAGACGTTTATCTGCGGAGAGCTCGGAACTACGAGAGGTGTCGCACCATCGAACTCTATCGATACGATATCATCGGCAACGAGGTCGCCCCCCAGTGCGTAGAGCGCGAGGGCGAGGGTTGATTTTCCCTGCCCCGGCGCCCCGACAAACGCAGCGACCCCCCCATCCATAGTGACGGCGCTTGCGTGCAAAATGAGCCGTCCACGCTCGTGCAGCAGGACGGCAAGCACTGGGCCGAGAAGCATCGCTCGCAGCCTATGCGCGGTGATCTCGCGTGCAGGATCCACTATGATCTCACGCCCTTTGCGCACTAAAACGGTGCCAAAACCATCCCAAAGGAGGAACACGCCCTCAGCGGTTACCCTATAGGTCTTTCCTGTGCTAAGCGTTTTTGACGCTGGCGGAACAGCGATATGCCCAAATCGGATGATAACGTCTGCGGGCTCTTCGCGTACGACCCGATTTATAAGGGGAATAGCCGAGCATATCCTGAGACCATATTCTTCATAGGTAAACATCGTGCCCTCGGAATCTCGTCTTGAGCTGTGCGACTCGGTTGATCGCTTGTATCACATCACGCGTGACCATTCGGATGCACGTGCGCGATCTCCAACGCAGCAGAGCTTCCGGAAGGTACGGTTGCGTGCCAATGCTCTTGACCTTTTCCGTTGGTGTGCACCGTCTCGAGCGCTCTGTCCCTGAGTATCGCTGTGACCAGAACGCTGCATTCGTCGTTCAACGTGCAGAGCTCAGTTTGCGCCGACTATCGGCTCGAGGTTTTATCGCATCGCTGCGCTCAGCGTTCGTTAAGCTCGCCCTTTAGCGGCTTCACTAGTCCGGGCTCAGTTTGACGAGCTGGATGTCCCGGAACGGATGGACGACGATTGTCAGTCGGTGATGAGGTAACGCGATCCGCGGTCTTGTCGAGCGTAGTTCGAATATTGGCGCACGTCAACTGCAAGGAACCAAACAATAGCTTCTATGTATGCGTGTTCAAACGTGCTTAGACAAAAAAGAGACACGTGGCTTCTTGTTCTTGATGCGCGTTTCATGCCGTTCCGTACGTCACGAAGCGGCGTACTAGTTGTTAGCTCATTCACACCCTAAGACGATCTCGCCCTCGGGCTACACGATTAGTGTATGTGCGGTGGTGAGGCATGGATGTGAGTAAAACGAGCATCACCGGCATATAGAAAGGAATAAGTGAAATAGACGGGGGTGTACAGGGTAATAGGAGGTGAAGACGTGTCAGAAGAGTCAGAAGAAAAGAAATTATACGCAAAACCGGAGCTAACAGTTTGGGGCACGGTAGTAAAGAGCACTGGACCCCCTCCTCCGTCGGGCTTACCGTAGTAAGTGACTCGCCTAAGCGCTCGATGCGCCCTCGCTTCTTCAGCCAATACGCTTCCCGCAGTACGACGGATCTGCTAGCGCTAGGTCGCTCGCCCGCATTCAGCTTTTAAGGAATCGTCCGCGAAAACTTTTAGCACTACGTCCGCCGTCCTTATGAGGCGTTCAAGCGCTTGGCGATGTTGGCTTTGGACGTACCCAGTCCGCAGAGGTTTCGACGATGATCATCGTGTGCGCGGCGTCGGCGCGCATACCGCCCGCTCCACGTGCTCCACCGCTGCTATCACGTCAGAAGGAGAGCGACCAGTGTGTACGCGACCCACGACGGTCGTCCGCATCACGCGTGCACATTGTTGAAGGTTCTGAGACGCTTCGAGCAGGGTGAACATCTTCGCACAGTAGGAGTGACGTAGAAGGTGAATCAGCCCCTCGCGGCGCGTCAGCCATTCGACGCCGGGAGCACTGCCTTGGGTCAGGACATAAACGCGTCGCAGCGGATGTGACCCCGTCGGGAAATGCCCCGTTACGTGAAAAGCGCGCTTCTCAAATGCGGGTTGCACCTGTTCGAGCTCCCCGGGCTCGTAGGAGAGGGACGCGAGCGCGTCTGGCCAACAGTTGATCTGGGGGTACGCGGATAGTACCGCAGCGGTGCCTCCGTTGATAGTGATTCCCGTAACGTCGTCAGCCACGAGTTGATGGCCGCGGCGGTATAACGCCAGCGCAATGGTCGATTTTCCCACCTCCCGCGGTCCAACAAATACGACCACGCTCCCTTCGATCATCACCGCACTCCCGTGCATGACAAGCACCCCTCGCTGATGAAGTAAGGTACCGAACCCCGCGCCTAACATCGCGGCGCGCAGGACTTCGTCAGCGACCCCCTCACACGGATCGATGATGATTTGACGGCCCTGACGGACGAGGATTGTCGCAACTCCTCTCCAAAAGCGATAAATACCCTCCGTGGTGACGCAAAAGTCGGGCCCGGAGATACATGCCTCCTCGTCGGCAGATGGCACGTCGAGACGCCCGATACTAATCGAGACGTCGCCCGCATCGCTGGTACGGGTTGTTGGCAGATTAGGAAACTGGAGCGCTGACCGTATCTGCAGCCCATATGCGGCATAAGAATAGATACGATCCGTTCGTGCAGGAGGTGCGCTCTCGCCGCGATCTTCGCTGTTTTCGTTCTGCGATGTCATTTTACGGGGCTTCCCGCCACATGTCTGAGTCGTGAGGCGTCGGGCCTGAAAAAACACATGTGTCTGCATTATTAATCATTGTTGTTTTTTCTTTGACCTACGCGCTTCTTTAACATACAGCAGTTTTAGGCAACTGATTCACGTTTATTCGAGCGAGGAAGCCCGTGCTAGAATAGCAAAGCGTGTTCCTTTTCACAGTTCCGCAGCTCCTAGCTCATTATTTCTTTTTCTGATTTCAAGGCCGTAAAGTGCACTGGGTGCTGCCTCTCGCCGTCAGTTCCAGACCGAAGCCTTTATCGTATCTCCTGACGCCGTCTTAGGCGTCTTCGAACATTGCGTGAGGCAATCATGCGCACATACAAAATCCTCTCATTATCGGTAGTAATTCTTCTCATTGCAGTCGTATTCGTAGGCGTCGTTCCCGCAGCAGCGCAGTACGACACGATGCAATACCGCTACAACGCCCAGCACTCGGGCGATTATAGCCCGGTGGCAGGGCCCGTGCCGTCGAACGGACAGCTGAAGTGGAGCTACACGACCGGAAGTTACGTGTCCGCCTCCCCCGCGGTCGCCAACGGCGTCGTCTACGTGGGGGGCGATGACAACAACGTCTACGCCCTTTACGCCAACAACGGCACCAAGCTCTGGAGCTTCGCGACCGGGCAGGGGTTCTATTCTTCCCCCGCCGTCGCCAACGGCATCGTCTACGTAGGGGGCTGGGATGGAAGCCTGTACGCCCTCTATGCAAACAACGGCACCAAGCTGTGGAGCTTCCCGATGGGAAGCTACGTGCATTCCTCTCCTGCCGTCGCCAACGGCATCGTCTACGTGGGGAGCCTTGACGACAACGTCTACGCCCTTTACGCCAACAACGGCACCAAGCTCTGGAGCTTCCCGACGAGTGGCTACGTGTACTCCTCTCCTGCCGTCGCCAACGGCGTCGTCTACGTGGGGAGCTGGGATAAAGACATCTACGCCCTTTACGCCAACAACGGCACCAAGCTCTGGAGCTTCGCGACCAACGGCGTCGTGGATTCTTCCCCCGCCGTCGCCAACGGCGTCGTCTACGTGGGGAGCATGTATCCTGACCAAAACCTTTACGCCCTTTACGCCAACAACGGCACCAAGCTGTGGAGCTTCGCGACCGGATACGAAGTATCCTCCTCTCCTGCTGTCGTCAACGGGGTGGTCTACGTGGGGAGCGATGACAACAACGTCTACGCCCTTTACGCCAACAACGGCACCAAGCTCTGGAGCTTCCCGACCAACGGCGTCGTGGAATCCTCCCCCGCGGTCGCCAACGGGGTGGTCTACGTGGGGAGCGATGACAACAACGTCTACGCCCTTTACGCGGGTAACGGTGCCGTAATCTGGAACTACACGACCGGAGGCTCGGTGTCCGCCTCCCCCGCGGTCGCCAACGGCGTCGTCTACGTGGGGAGCCAGGACCACAACCTCTACGCCCTCGGCACCACGCCAACTACGCTCACTGCCACCGCGAGCGCCACGAACGTTGCGGTCAATCAGAAGTTCACCGTCTCAGGCACGCTGAAGACGACCAATGCGCCGGTAACGCCCGTTACAGGACAACCGGCGTACCTCGAGGCGTCCAATGACGGGGCGACGTGGTTCCGCATCAGCGCGAACAAGAACACCGCTTCAACCGGAGCCTATTCGTTCACAGGCTACATCTCGCAGAGCGGGACGTATTACCTGAGGGCGCACTTTGACGGGACAACAACGTATGCGGCGAGCGTGAGTACCCCGCCCATCACGGTGACGGTCAGTTAGGGGAGGAGATACAATGAGCAAAGGAGATACGATGAGCAAAGGAGATACGATGGGAAAGGCCGTGTACAACAAGCCCACGCTTACGGTGATTGGTACGATCAGTGACATCACCGAGCAGTTCAAACACCCTGGAACTGCGGACGCGGCACAAGATTACAACTTCTCGTAGCTATCCCCGGCGACGCAGTCCTCGTACGCCTGCCGCAGGCGACCGGTAGGGCATCGCAATACGTCGAAAAAAGAAAGAACGATACACGACGCTTTTTCTCTAAAAATAGAGCACATACCGTGTCCGGACCAATAAACGAAGCCCAGCATCCCATAATGCCTTTATTCCGAAAAACGCCACGAAATAACGCGCAGCGAACGGGAGCCGCGTAGCAATTCTTGAGCGGCCCCGCCAGTAGCGCGTCGCCGTCAGTTCCAGACCGAAGCCTTTATCGTATCTCCTGACGCCGTCTTAGGCGTCGAACATTGCGTGAGGCAATCATGCGCACATACAAAATCCTCTCATTATCGGTAGTAATTCTTCTCATTGCAGTCGTATTCGTAGGCGTCGTTCCCGCAGCAGCGCAGTACGACACGATGCAATAC
>Ga0255360_1000034_pt1 | contig 41034 bp, 42 predicted proteins | sample GFST50metaG_FD_186004 | JGI IMG/M metagenome (GOLD analysis project Ga0255360, IMG submission 186004) | Peat soil microbial communities from Stordalen Mire, Sweden - G.F.S.T50 | ecosystem: Environmental > Terrestrial > Soil > Wetlands > Peat | place: Sweden: Norrbotten County, Stordalen Mire... | reverse complement strand
ATAGATATATGGAATTTTAATACGAGAGTATTAACCTAAGTAGTTGAATCCTGTGATACTACCACTTTATTAACGGATAAAGTGAAAGTATTAGATGTATAAGTTTGTCTAATATTTAGAAATCAGGATTAATACATGAGTGGAAATATAAATGTTCAAGGGTATCTTGATACGGTAAATGCACCGTGGGGAAAATTGTTTTATAAGTTGGTATGGCACAACATAGACTGCAAAGGTAAAAAAATACTCGATTTTGGAAGTGGATTTGGGGTTACTGCTGATTATTTTGCAAAGAATAATGAAGTGACTGCCATTGAACCGAATGAGGAAATGCTTAAACATAGATTTTGTACTAATGAATATAGTCAAATTGTTGGAGGGATAGAGTCGCTTAGAAAAATACCAAATCAATCCTATGATATGATTATATGCCACAATGTTTTGGAATATTTAGATAACAGAACAGAGTTGCTTTGTGAGTTTAGCCGTGTGTTAAAACCCGGTGGATTTGTATCCATAGTTAAGCACAATAAAGCGGGGAAAATAATGCAAAAAGCAGTGTTTGAATATAAAATCAACGAGGCACTAGAATTGATTAATAATGGAAATGGTGTATCGGCAAACTTTGGAACAATAAACGAATATGATAATTGCGAGTTAGAAAAGTATTGTGAAGATTCTTTTGAAATTGATAAAATATACGGTGTACGAATGTTTTTTGCTTTGCAAAGAAACGAACTAAAAATGGAATCTGATTGGATTTCAAACATGTATAATCTTGAATGTACAACAGAGGAAATACCTGAATTTAGAAATATTGCATTTTTTCATCATGTTATTCTTAAGCATACAATGTAAAACTCCAATTTGAGGTTCAGTAATATAACTAGTAATTTGTGGAGGAAAAAAGTCATGTCTAAGGTTAAGTTAACAGTAGTAGAAAGTAAGTGCAGGTGCGGGTATTGTAAAAAGGGTGATAATTATATTGTAGATGATTTATGTCCACCAATTTGTCATGAACTATGGAATTGTATGTATCCATTAGTATATGCATTGCTAAATGGTGCAGATTTGGATTACGGAGAAATTCGTTTTCCGCAATTTGATGTAAAGTGTCCAGATGGTGGCAGAGTTTGGGTGCACGGAGAACGTATTGAAAAATAAATTCCAATTTGTGGAGGAAGAAAAAATGATAAAAGACAGTTCAACTGAATGTTGGAATCAGGTAAATATAGAGAAACAAAATGGATAAAAAATAATGGAAACATAGAAGTGCTTGTTTGTGATTATCATAATCCAAAAGAATGGATTGGAGAAGTCAATATTCATTGGAACAATGATAAGAAGTGGTATGAGATGGGGATTGTGCTTGAATCAAAGTATCGTGGAATGAGATATTCAGTAGAAGCTCTAAAAAATTTGATTAGCGTTGCCTTTGATGAGTATAATGCACCAGCAATTCATAATTATTTTGAGATTGTAAGAGAATCTGCTATTGCACTACATAAGGCGGCTGGATTTAATATAATTAATGAAGCTAATGGAATTGTTGAATTGCTAATTACTAGAGAAGATTATTTTAATAGCTAGCCTACAAATTTCAATTTAATGTTGAGTATTATAAATAGTAATTTTAATTACGAATTAATTATAATTGATAGAACTGGAGTGATTTTTTGAAAGTTATAAGTACATCTTTAGAAGAAGTAAAAATTCTTGAATATGAGTTAAATACTGATAATAGAGGACTTTCCTATTCGCTATATTGTAAAAGAGAATTGGAAAAAGAAGGAATTCACTTTAATTATATAGAGGAACGTATATATTATTCAGCTAAGGCAGGTACACTTTATGGCATACATTTTCAAAATAACCCAAAACCACAGGCTAAACTATTATTTTGCATTAATGGTAGGGGAATTGATTATGCTATTGATTTACGAAAAGACTCCTCCACATACTTAAAATGGATTAGTGTCGAATTGAGTGAGGATAATCGAAAACAGATATATATTCCTAAAGGTTTCGGGCATGCTTTTATTTCACTGGAAGATGATACAAAAAACGTTATGCGTTTTGATGAGCCATTTGATTCTCGCTATTCAAGGCAAATTGCATACAATGATTCTGAAATAGGAATTACATACCCAATTGATAACCCAATACTGGCACCTCATGACATTAATGCGCCTACATTAGAAAATAGCGATTTAAATTTATAATTAGGATTATGAGCATAATATAAATCCCAATTTTGAAGTTGATATTATTTATATAAGGAGTTAAAAATGATTATTGAAGTAAATGAAAAAAATATCTTCTATGCTGCTGAAATTCACTCTAAGTCTTGGAAAGATTCACATAAACAATATTGCAGTCCTGAATTTGTTGAGCTTCATTCAACTGAACATCAAGAAGAATATTTGCGTGATGAAATATGTAATGGTAAAAATGTATATATGCTTGTCGAAGATAAATATATTGGAATTGTTTCAATCAAGCAAAATTTAATAGAAAACCTATATATCATACCAACTGAACAGCGAAAAGGTTATGGGACTCTACTTCTAAAGTTTGCAGTAAGTAAATGCAAAGGTACACCAACTCTTTGGATTCTTGAAAACAACATGAAGGCATACAATTTATATTCAAAATATGGATTTCATAAAACAGGAAAGAAAAATCAATTATCAGAAGATATTTTTGAAATCGAGATGAAACAAAGATTATGAAGATTAATAGTATATTCGTAGTCAAAATTATTTATATTTTAGTGCGTAAGGATGTGGTATAAAATGATATTAAAAACTGATAGATTAATTTTACGTCCTTGGAAAGAACAAGATGCACAGCAGTTATACAAATATGCAAAAGATCCAAATGTAGGACCTATTGCAGGTTGGCCTGTTCATACTGATGTTGAGAACAGTCGCCAGATTATTAAAAATGTTCTTTCTGTGGACGAAACATATGCAGTTGTATTAAAAAGTGAAGATTTGCCAATTGGTAGTATAGGTCTTAAGATTGGTAAAAAAAGTAACATAGCTTTAAGAAATGATGAAGGTGAAATTGGTTATTGGATTGGTGTTCCTTATTGGGGACAAGGACTAATTCCAGCAGCAGTTCATGCGCTTCTGATACATGGTTTTGACGAAATTGGACTTGAAGTTATTTGGTGTGGATATTTTGATGGAAATGAAAAGTCTTGGCGTGTTCAAGAAAAATGTGGTTTTACATATCATCACACAGAAGAAAACATAGAATGGAATCTAATGAATGATATTAGAACAGAACATATTACTTGTATTACAAAAGAACAATGGGAAAATGCAACCTTCGGGGATACCAATTATAAAAGACAGGATATATAGTTATTTGTATAAAGGAGTGATTAATTTGAAAACAATTGGTTTAATAGGTGGAATGAGCTGGGAATCATCACTTGAATATTACAGAATTATAAATGAAACTGCTAAATTAAAGTTAGGCGGGCTTCATTCTGCAAAATGTCTAATGTATTCAGTAGATTTTGAAAAAATAGAAATATTACAACATGAAGAAAGATGGGATGAATTAACTGATATTATGGTTCATATTGCCGAAAAACTTAAAAACGGTGGAGCCGATTTTATTATAATATGCACTAATACAATGCATAAAATGGCAAGCGATATAGAAAGTAGAGCAGGAATTAAAATCTTACATATAGCAGAAGTAACAGGACAACAAGTAGTTAAGAAAGGAATGAAGAAGGTAGGCTTACTAGGAACTAAATTTACTATGGAACAAGATTTTTATAAAAAAGTATTAGAAGAAAAATTTAATATTGATGTAGTTATTCCAGATGAAAATGAGAGAAAAATCGTCCATGAGATTATATATAATGAATTATGTGCAGGTATAATAAATGAAAGTTCAAAGAAAAAATATATACAAATAATAAATAATTTAGAATCAAATGGTGCTGAGGGTGTAGTGCTAGGATGTACAGAAATACCTTTATTGATAAAGCAAGAAGATGTTACTATACCAGTTTTTGATACAACAACAATACATGCTATTTCTGCGGTTGATTTTGCTTTAGATAAATAGTAGAAATATTGTTCATCAACTTTCCTGACCATGTTTCTACTGGATTAAAAAATTCTAAAACTAAAAGTTATCACCCTATTGGGGATACTTCCTATGATCTGCTATTGCCTGCAAAACCTCTATCATAATATCATAGTAGTTTTTTATACTCAAGTTAAAACTACTGCTTATTCTATTCGCCCCATCTCAGATGGAGGATTATATTACGTTTAAATTTTGAGGAGGAGTGAATTTGAAAAATGTAATTATTTTTACCATGGGAACCAGAGGGGACGTTCAACCGTATATTTATCTTGCACAGGCTTTAATGAAAGAAGGACATAGGGTGACCATTGGAACGCATCCTTGTTGGAAAAAACTTGTGACGAGTGCTATGATTCAATTTACCCCCATAGGACCTGACATTGATATAGAATACGAAGCGGCTGTAATTCGTGGTCGTACAAAAAATCCAGTTTTCAGTATGCTTAAAACTATGAAATTTGTTTTTAATATTATTGAAAACTCCTCAAAGGATATCTACCAAAGTAGCAAGAACAAAGACCTTATAATAGTTTCCCACAGTCAGATGGGCGCAACTGAAGCGGAAGTGCTAGGCATTGATACCGTTAATGTGACTTTGCAAACAGAGATGATTGCCCAAATAAATAAGCAGAAAACTTTACGTGATAAGGTGTTCGGTGCGCTCATAAATCCGCAGATGGTTAAGCCTTATAACAAAATTAGAAAGCTATATCACCTACCAAAGGTTAAGTCAATGGACGAGGTTATGTCTCCGAAACTTAATTTAATCCCGATTAGCCGTTATATAGTAGCACAAAATCCATATTGGGATAACAAAAACAAAATAGTAGGTTATTGGTATAATAATGATAACAGCTATCAGCCGGAAGAACAGTTAGAAGCTTTTCTAAGTGCAGGAGATAAGCCAATTATACTTGCGCTTGGAGCAATGTCTTTTGAGAGCAAGCAGGAAAAAGAAAAACTCGATATATTTGTAGATGCTTTCCAAAAAACAGGAATGGGGGCAATTATTCAAGGTTTTAACAAGACATTAACCCATTATCAACTTTCTAAAACAATGATTAGTGTTGGCTCAATTCCTCATAGTTGGCTGTTTAGACAAGGCTACTGCGTAATTCATCACTGTGGCTTTGGTACATCCGCTTCGTCACTACTTTACGGTATTCCTACTATTTCAGTTCCACATGTCCTTGACCAGTTTGCTTTTGCTGACCACTTATATAAACTGAAAGTAAGTGTAAAGCCAATTAAGGCAAGGGAATTGAGCGAAGAAAAGCTGATAAGTGCAATTAATGAATTAAAGGCTAATTACAGTGAGATGCATGATCGTGTTGAGGATTTGGCTAAAAAAATGCAAAAAGAAAACGGACTTGAGACTGCTGTTAGATTAATCGAAAGCGCTATTGATGCTCATTAATATTGTTGTAACCAATATTAATGAGCATACACACTGATATAATCAAGTGCGCATGCCCATATCATAGATATATTCTAATATAATATTCTTCTTATATCCTTTTTTACAAGTGGTTTGCCTCCTTTACGTAAAAAGTCAATTTTGAATTATCTAATCTAATAATTTTATTAGATTTATTTATCAAACTCTCATCACTTGTAGCGTATATAACTATATTTTCCAATGCCGTTATATTATCAAAGATTTTTTTTCTATTATCTTTATCTAAATATGCAAAGGCATCATCCAAAACTATCAATCCATCATTGTTATATAATGCTCTTGCTATAGCAACTCTTTGACGTTGTCCTTCTGAAAGTTCTTTGCCATTAACTCCAATATTAATATCTCTTCCTTTAAATTGCTCATCTATATTTGCCATTTTTTCAAAATGAGAAATTCTATATGGATCCATTTCAGATAAAATGCTAATATTTTCGTCTATTGTTGCATCGAACAACTTAATATCTTGAGAGACGTATCCAATTTTTATATTGTCAATATTTTCAATAATTATTTTCCCTTCATATGAGGTATATCCCATCAGCGCACTAAAAAGGCGGGTTTTTCCGCTACCATTTCCTCCAACTACAGCCACAACATCTCCAGTTTTTAAAGTAAATGTATGGAATGAATCTTCTGGCTCCATTCTAAAATCACGAAAAGTAATACTTTTTAGCTGATTAGATTCCTCCCTTTGTTCTTTATGAGGCGTCTTTTCTGTTAATTGCTCCATAGATTCGCTCATATCTCCATCTATAAGTTTTACAATTCTTCCAAGTGAATCTTCTCCGCTCCGTATTCCGTTCGCAGCTGAATTAAATAATTGTAAATAAGAACAACCATATCCAATGAAAGATATAAATAATACTAATTGTCCTACAGTTAAATTATTATTCCGTTTCAAAATAATAAAACTGATTAGTATTAGTGTTATTCCCATGTAATTAATAAATTCCGTTGTAGAACTCATAATAATATCATATATAGCTCTTTTTAATCGTGTAATTCCTCTTTCATCACATGCTTCTTTAAATATACTTATAATATTTTTCTTTTCTCCTAGAAATTGCGCAGATTCTCTATTTAGCACTAATTCAGAAAGAATTTTTGAATAATTTATGCTACTTTCTCTTGAAGTAGAATATTTTTTCTTATATATATTACATATCTTCCAAAAAACAATACTAAATATCACAAAAGGAATAATAATGCATACCGTTATTATAGTATTAATATGCCACATAATCACAAGAGAAACCAAAACGCAAAAGCATTGACTAACTAAGTCTAATTGTGTTAGAAGCATATATTCCATGGTTTGAATATCGTAATTAATGATGTCTAAAAAAACACCGGTATTGATTGTCTGTATTTCCTTTTTGTCAATCAACAACATAACCAAATTATTTTTTATTTTTTTCCCCACGGAGAAAGTGATGAGAACATCAACAAGACCTGCTTTTCTGATGATGTATATACTAACGACATTAATAAGAAGCAAAATACTTGTCAGTATATAATAATTACTCATTTGAAAAACTTGTAACTTATCAAACATTAAACTAATTAAGTAAGAAGTAAAAAATGGACTCAATGCCCATATTATTTGCATAGATAAGTATGTTATATAAAGCATTGGTTTTAAAGAAAATAATCTTCTATTCATTTTAAATACTAATTTAGTTTGGTTTTCCAATATTTTCACTTCCTCTGGGAGTATTTATAATATAATGATTTTCTGTCATTTTGTAATTCTTCACGATAACCGCTTTCAATTATTGAACCATTTCTCATAGCAATGATTTTGTCGCATTTACTAAGTCTTTCTACATTATGTGTTACAATAATTGCCATATGGCTCTTAATAATCTTTTCTAATAGTTCAAAATATTCATTTTCAATATTTTCATCAATATTAGCTGCTGCTTCGTCATATATTATGATTTTTTTATCGCAAAAGAACAACCTCATAATATTGATTAGTTGTCGTTCTCCAATTGATAATAGTTCTACGTCTAGTTCTTCTTGTAATTTCTGATAAATATCATCATCTTTCAAAATTTTTAAAAATTTCCTCAAATTATATTTATCTATTCTATTAGCAATTTCAGCTATTGGTTTTTGTGAAAACATGTCTAAATTGTCTTTCAAAGAAGAAGAATAAACTTGTTCACTTGCAGTTACATACGCGAATGTATTACGCAAACTATTTATATCAATATCTTGAATGTTATGTTTATTTAACTTTATCTCACCCTCTTGAATTTCATATAACTTACATAAAATCTTACATAATGTCGACTTTCCTGATCCTGAATCTCCAAAAATACCAATCTTTTCATTCTCACATATTTCAAAACTTATATTTTCTAATACTAATTTTTCATTAAACTTATGTGAAACATCTTTAACAAGTATATGATTTAAATCTTCTATGGAAACCTCCCCACTTGAAATTTTATCTTCAAAACTTAGCATGTTACTAATTCTTTTTATACTTTCTTTTGCTATCAAACAGTTTTGAATGTACATTTGCATTTTCTCCATAGGGTCTCTCAGCATGTTACTAAATGAATACATTAAATAAACTGTACCAAATGATATATATCTTTTAAAATAAAAATATCCACCTAAAGTAAATGAAAACACATTTATTATTACTAATGCCAGTAAAGTGCAAGTCCAAACTCGATACAAATATATCTGTTTACTTACAATTCGTTTTTTTAGTTCCTGCATTAATATTTCAATTTTATCTATTATGGCGGATTTGGAACCCATTACATTTATTTCTTTCCTTAACGAAATAACTTCACTCCAAAAAGAGGTTAATTTTGTGCTCTGCTTTCTTTCCTCAGTTATACAATCAGACTCTTTTTTTTGAATTATATAAATTAATGCAAAAATGAACATACTAAACACAAAAAAGCATGCACCTATTACTACGCTTTTATAAAAAAAATATATATATATTCCAAATAAAATTAAAATATCTACCATTACAGGAATACATGTATCAATTATAAATGACTCTATAATTTCAATATCATTTTCCATGATTTCTAAAACATCACCAGGGGTATAACAATTATAAAAAGTCTGCCCTCTGGATACGTTCTTTTCCAACATTTCTATTCTGATACGATCAGTTATAAACCATGCACTTTTTTCACCATAATATCCCTTGCACATATTTGCAATAAATAATGCTACAGATAATACTGCATAAACAATTACGAGTTGCATTAATTTTTTAATATATTCACTATTTGTTAAGCCATCAATAAAATTTCCAATAATAATCGGTAATATTAATTGTATCAAGGAATAAATACCAATAAAAAGTATTGGTATTAAAAGAAATTTTACATTTCTTTTGATAAATGCTCGTCCCAGTATATTTTTTTCACGTCCTTTATTTTTCATATTAGTTTATTTCACCCCAAAATTTTTATATGTTATATAGTAAATTTTTACTATTTATTAATAGTTCTATGTCATCTTACAATTTCATTTAAATTTTGTCAAATATTAAGGCATATTCAAAAAAATTATTTCAAATTATGGTAAATAATGATATTATTATTCTAAAGAAATACAGGTTGGCGTGTTTAAAAAAATATTTGGTAAAACCGATAATTATGTATGGATTAATGAAATATGATGTTCAAATAATTGAATAAATTACAATATAAGATTAAGAAGGACAAATAGTAAATTTAAGTTTGAGTATTTTAAATAGTAAATTTGTATAAAGAGGAGTATGAGTATGTACGTAAAAAAATTAGAGAAAAATGATGAATTATTATTGAAACAAAGAAGAGAAAAAATAAAAGGATTCCAAGAAAAAGGAGTATGCTTTTCATGTGAAAACTTTATAACGGGTGATATATTTCCTGATGATGGCTTAATTATTTATGAGGATGAATTAGTGCGATGTCAATTTGAAAAATTTCCAAGAGCAACGGGACAAACAATTATAGTTTCAAAGGAACATTATGAAGATATTTCCCAAATGCCACTTAATTTAGGTATACACATATTAAAAATATCAGATGCTATTATAAACTTACATAAAGAAATTTTAGGTGCAGAAAAAGTGTATATGTGTACTATATGTGATGGCAAAATAAATCATTTGCATTTTCAGCTTTTCCCAAGGTTAAATGGAGAAAAAATAGGTTATCAAAATTTTGTGAGAGAAGAAGGAATCCTAATGGATTATCAAGAAACAGCATATATATATCGAAAAGCTTTAAAAAACATCAAATTATAAGCTATTATTTGTACTAAATAAATTCTAACTTAAGGTTGGAATAATATAAATAGTAAATTCGAAAGGAAGATTAAAATGACTTTAGATGGTATTGGAATATTTGTGAGTGATATAAAAACTATGGTTGAGTTTTATAAAAATATCCTTGGATTTGAAATAGAGTGGGATGGAAAAGAGCCGAATCAGTAATGGAGCCAATAGCAGAACCTTGGGGGCAAAGGACATGTTATATTGCAGATACAGAGGAAAATCTTATTGAGATTGGTTCATTTAATAAATAGTAATTTGTAAAATAGATTATTTATATAACATATTTTGGATAGGGGTTAAAACGGATGGGATTCACTGAAACAATGTACAAGGATTTTAATAAAGAATGTATTAATAAATTTGGTAATATAATAGGAAATACTATTATTTCAGATGCCGAACAAATGCTAGAAAAAATGATAAGTGAAATCCATGATAGAAATAGTGAAACAATAAGATGGCATTTAGAAAAATGCTTATTACCTACAATTGCAATGTATTTAGCCCTTAAAAAAAGGAACGATACATGTAATGTGGCATATAGTATTACTCTTAATATTTGTCAGGAGGTAGCGGTAAAGCAGAAGAAACGTATGCAGTTTATAGGGAACATACCATTTGGTTATTCTATTTTTAAATTTTTAGCAAAAAGGCAGATTTTGAAGATGTATCCAGAAGTGGGTTGGTGTACGAAATGGATTAGATATGATAAAGAGGAAATACATTTTAACTACCACAGTTGTTTATATAAAGAAACTACTGACAAATATCAATGTGCTGAAATGTGTTCAATTTTTTGTGCAAATGATGTTACAATATTTTCGGGATTTGCTCCTAATATTCTATTTGAACGAAGTGATACCTTGGCAAATGGAAATGAAAAATGTGATTTTCATTTTAAGAATATTAGGTACATAAAATGAGTATAAGTTGAAGCTTGACAAATTTTAGGCTACTAAATTCCAATTTGTATGATTGAACAAAACGGGCATAATGTTTTGTTCAGTCAATGCATATTTTTAATGATAAACATCACAACATTAATATAAAGCTAACTGTTTTATTGTTAAAATTAGGAAATATAAAAGAGGAGATAAAATTGACTATTAATTATTTTGTAAAAACCCATGGATTAGGAAATGAGTACATTGTTTTAGATAAAGAAAGTATAAATTTTGACTTAACAAAAAGGGCAATTGAAAGAATTTGCAATGTCAACTTTGGAATAGGTTCAGATGGAATTTTGTTAAAAGTTGAATCAAATAAAGCAGATTTTGGATTGAAAATTTTTAATCCGGACAGTTCTGAAGCAGAGAAAAGTGGAAATGGTTTAAGAATATTTTGTAAATATATTTATGATTATGGATTTGTTAATAATAAAGAGTTTTCTGTTGAAACTAAAGGTGGAATAGTTAAAGCAAAGATTATAGAGACTTCAAATAGAAAAGCAAAACTAATTTCAGTAGAAATGGGAAAAGCTATTTTTAGTTCAAAGGTGATTCCTACAAACTTTATAGAGAAGGAAGTAATAGGAGAAAAGTTGAAGGTTAAAAATACGGAATATGAAATAAACTGTGTTTCTATGGGAAATCCTCATTGCGTCATTTTGAAGCAAGAATTAAATATTAATGAAATAAAAGAATATGGAAGATTTATAGAAAACCACAGCATGTTTCCTAACAGAACCAATGTTCAATTTGCAAAAGTTTTATCAAGAAGTGAGGCTGAAATATTAATATGGGAAAGAGGTGCTGGTTTTACATTAGCATCAGGAAGTTCATCTTGTGCAGTAGCAAGTGTTTTAAAAAAGAGGAATTTAGTTGATGATAGAGTTAAAATTAAAATGCTTGGTGGGGAATTATTAATACAAATGGATGATGAGTGGAATATCAATATGACTGGAGAAGTTAGACAGATAGCTGAAGGAACTTTAAGTGATGAACTCATAGAAGATTTAAATAAATGAATATAATATTCATACAAGGCAAACCATAGATTATTTATAGAATATGTGGACAAATTAATTTAAACTTGTTTGCTACAAATTCCAATTTGTAGTGAGACTATTTATAAACAATATATAAGGCATCTTCAAAAAAATAATAAGAGCTGGAGTGAGACATATGAAAATACTATTGCTATGTGCTAAAGCATTTGAAACACTAGAGTTTAGTGCATTTGTTGATGTGATGGGATGGGCTACAGAAGACTATCAAGGCAACATTTCAGTTGATATGTGTGGTTTTCAAAAAATTGTTATGAGTACTTTTGGTGTCTCTGTGATTGCGGATGTTCTTATAGATGATATTAACGTAGAAGATTATGATGCATTAGCAATACCAGGTGGATTTAGAGAATTTGGATTTAATGAGGAAGCCTTTGATGCTAGAACATTAGACTTGATAAAAAAATTTGACTATTATGAAAAGCCTATTGCAAGTGTCTGTGTTGCTGCATTTGCTTTAGCTGAGAGTGGAGTACTTAAAGGAAGAAATGCAACAACGTATCATTTAGATAATGGTAAGACTCAAAGTGAACTTGCTCAATATGGCATTAATATTATAAATGAACCAGTTGTGATTGATAAAAACATTATCACATCATATTGCCCTGAGACAGCTCCTGAGGTGGCATTCAAGTTGCTAGAGATGTTAACTAATACAGAAAAAATGCAACAAGTAAAACGAGCTATGGGCTATAATCAAAACATTGAATGAGCCTAATGAGAAGAAAGATAAATTCTAAAAGCGGGGGAAGTAATAGATGAAAATTATCATAATCGGGTGTCCAGGTGCTGGGAAATCAGTATTAAATATCCCTTCAGAAATATGTGTAGCTAATGCTTGTAAAAGAGCTGAAGAAAATCGGAATGTACTATAGCTCTAATATATATTGAAACTGAATGTTTAATAAGCTATAATGTTGTTAATAATCAATACTAAAGATAAAAAATAAGAAAGGTTAATAGATGAATAAAACTTTAAAGGAATTAAATCTTGAAGATGATTTTCTGTTTGCAAAAGTAATGAGTGATAAAGAAGTTTGCAAGGAATTGTTAGAAGAAATATTAGAAATTGAAATAGAAAAAATAGAAATAATTGAAGAGCAGAAAACTATAGACTTATTACTTGAAAGTAAAGGTATAAGACTAGATGTTTATGTTAAAGATGAAAATAACACTATTTACAATGTAGAGATGCAGCGTGGAAATCATAAGAATTTACCTAAAAGATTAAGATATTACCAAGGAAGTATTGATTTAGACTTAATAAGTAAAGGCGAAGATTACAGAAAACTTGCAAAAAGTTATATAATTTTTATATGTACATTTGATTTATTTAATAAAGGACGCCATAAATATACGTTTCAAAATGTATGCTTAGAAGATAATAATATAATGTTAAATGATGAAACTCAAAAAATAATATTAAATACTAAAGGAGTCATGAGGGATTTAAATGAAGAATTATTAGAATTCCTTGCATATATAGAAACTTCAACAGATGATACCGTAAAGCATGCAAAAGGGAATCTTGTGAAAATAATACATAAAAGAGTGCAAAAAGTCAAAAATGATATTTCTATGGAGGTGGAGTTCATGACTTTATTGGAAAGAGATAGAGAAAAAATTGAAGAGGGTATAGAAAAAGGGAGAGAAGAAGGCAGACAAGAGGGATCGACTGAAAAAGCATTGAGAGTGGCAGAAAAAATGCTACGGCGAGGAGATAGTCTAGAAGATATAGTTGACATTACTGAGCTACCAATGGAAAAGGTCCTAGAACTAAGAAAGAAATACCAAAACTAAAATCATTAAATCCTTTGCATCATAAGACCGTTGCAAGGGATTTTTCATGATTTTTTCATAAGTAAAGGGCTTGAGGGACAATCAATATTGGAAAAAGTATTTCAAGATGGAGATGTAAACTTTTTAATTAATCAAATTGCTGACTTGCAAAAGAAAATACTAGGATATCATACTTGTGAAGTAATGTCATATAAGAAACTTCATGTTTTACACAATGAGATTAGCAAATACGTATCAATAATACAAAAATGCCGTGAATATGAATTACAGTAATTGATTATATAGCACAAATTCTAATTTGAAAAAGAGAATAAAGCCATTTAAATTTAGGAGAAAAGAAATGAAAATTACAGTTTTACATGGTCAAAATCATAAAGGAAGTACATACAACATCTCACAACTGTTTTTAGAAAAGCTCTCAGATAAAGATACTGAAGTAATAGAATTTTTTATGCCAAATCATACACCTTCTTTTTGTATAGGGTGTTATAATTGTTTTACAAAAGGCGAGTTTCAATGTCCTCATGCCGATATTGTTCAACCAGTTGCAAAAGCAATTGAAGAAGCTAATTTGGTAATCTTAGAATCACCCTGCTATGCATTAGGAATGAGTGGTCAACTTAAAACCTTTCTCGACCATATGAGTTACCGTTGGATGCCACACCGTCCTCATCCTAAAATGTTCAGTAAGGTCGGACTTGTTATTTCAACTGCTGCTGGCACAGGTACAAATAAAGTAACAAAGTCTTTAAAGGATAATCTATTCTATTGGGGAGTTCCAAAAATATATCGTTATGGTAAAAATGTGGGTGCTTCAAGTTGGGAAACTGTAAAATTAAAGAAAAAGTCACAAATAGAAAATGATGTTGCACAAATTTCTGCTAAAATTGTAAATCAGCTCGGTAATGTAAAGCCTGGAATTAAAACTAAAATTATGTTTAAACTAATGCGAATGAGTCAAAAATCAAACAATTGGAACCTTACGGATAAAGAATACTGGGTAAAAAATGGGTGGCTTGACCAAAACAAACCTTGGTAAAAAACTAGTGTACATACCTACAATAAGCATGTACACTAGCTTTTTTCCTATACTCTAAATTTCTGAACTATTTCAGCAATTTTTTCCGCCATAACTGCTTGGGTTTGTGCAGTTATCGCTACTTGTTCTATTCCTTGTGTAGCTCCATGAATATTTCCTTCTATGGAAGAAGCATTTTCTGACGACCCCTCAGCAATACTTACCATATTTTCAACTGATTGACTAACCTGTCCTACTGTAGCAGTTATTTGTTCCGTCATTGCTGCTATTTCTTCGGACATATTACTTACAAAATTGGCGTCCTCATAGTATCGCTCTCCCATTTTACCAAAAGCTTGAAATTGAGGACTTACAGTTTCTTTAATATGATTCAACACTTCATTACTATTGATAGATAAATTTTTGAAGGCTTCTTGAACTTTTATAATAGTGTCCTTAATTCCTATTATTGCTTCTCCTGACTGTTCTGCAAGTTTTCTTACTTCTTCTGCCACTACTGCAAATCCTTTACCTTGTTCTCCTGCTCTTGCTGCTTCTATGGCAGCATTTAAAGCAAGAAGATTAGTTTGTTCAGATATACTTGAAATGGTATCTGCCATAACCTTTATATTTTCCACTACCTTGCCTTCCTCAATTGCTTTTAATATTTTCTTTTCTTTTTCTGTGTATACACTTCTACCTTTTAAATTAGATTCCTTACTATTACTTTGAATTTCATATGCTCTTTCTTTAGATTGGCTAGCATTATTGCTTCCATCCATAGCTTTTTGTGATAACACGTTAATGCTTGAATCTACCTCTTGTATGGATGCACTTATTTGCTCTGAAGATGCAGTTGTTTCTTGAATCCCATCTACTATTTTTTTTGTTGCCTCATCTATACTTTGAAACTTTGCCGTAAGCTCCTCAACTGTAGCTGCAAGTTCTTCACTAGAGGCACTCATATCCTGTGAATTTTCCATAAGCTGTTTTATCAAAATACTAACGTTTTCTTGTGCAGTATTTAAGGCTATACCAGTTTCAGAAAACTCGTCACCACGAGTAATAGTTATAGCCTCTGAAAAATTATATTCAGCAAGCCTTTGTGCATATTTTTTGATTTTTTGCAATGATGCACTTATATTTTTTGCCATAAATAATCCAATGCCTATTGCTAAAACAATTCCACCCAACATTACTATTAACATCTTTGTACTAGCGGTCTCAAATACTGAATGACTATTAGTATTTGCAATCTTAGCGCTGTCAAAATTTGTATTTGTTAATTTATCTAAACTATCAATCATATCATCACTTATTTTAGGCATTCCAGCATATTGCTTTAATGCTTCATCAAAATTATTATCATTAATTAACTTTATAACATTATTTTTTTTAGCTCTGTACTGATAAAGTTGATTTTTAAATGTTGTCCACTGCTGTTTCTCTAAGTCATCCATAGATAACTTTTCGTAATTTGCAATATACTCATTATTTCGATCTGTATTTTCCTGAATATCTTTTTCCAAGGCGTCCTTTTGAGAATCATCCCTAACATAAACTAGCTGTAGCATGTCAGCTTCTGACGCTCTTAAATTTCCCCCAAAATCTGATATCATATAGATCCTTTGAAGCTTATTACTGTACATATCTTGGGAGTTCCCATCAATAGTTTTTAATGATATTATTCCCACAATACCCACCACTGTAATTAATAGAGCCATAACCAGAAAAGCTAAAATCAATTTTGTTTTTACTTTTGCTTTTTTTAATACATTCACAAAATCCCCCACCTTCAAATTTTTACATTATTTTTAGTTCTAAAATGACGTTTCATTGTATTTTAAGTAATTATATAATTATATTATATAATTAAACACAAGCTCTAATCAACTGTTTTATTTATGTAATATTTTTTGTCGTTTGTTGTCATCAATTAACTTTGATTGTATTAATTATTTTATAGCTATACTTTTTTTGTTCATAAAAGTATAAATTATAATTAGATAAAATTCTTTATTTTATATATTTGTTTCGTATATAATAGTAGTTATACTAATTTAAAATAGCCCTATGGCAGTATGGATGTGATAAAATGTTATATTTACAAGATTTAACAAAATTATTAACTGCCTGTATTTTAGGTGGGTTAATTGGTCAGCAAAGACAGCGAAAAGGCATGTCTATTGGACTAAGAACTCATATAGTTGTTTGCGTTAGTGCTGCTTTAGTTCAAATTACTTCTATAGACTATAGTTTATTAAATAAATCAAACGTTGATGTTATGAGATTAGGTGCTCAGGTTATTTCAGGTATAGGCTTTTTAGGAATGGCAAGCATAATTAAAGAAGGACGAACTATTGTTGGACTTACTACTGCCGCAAGTATGTGGTTTATTGCTTGCATTGGTTTAGCAGTTGGAAGCAATTTATACGTTCCTGCAATAATGGCTACAATAATTATTTATTTTATTCTTGAAGATGTATTTAAAATTGATAAAAAAATAAGTCACAATAATCTTTGCGAACTAGAGGTTACATTGGATGGCACTCAGGATAGTAATAATAAAATCAAAAATGTTATTTCTACTCTTACAAATGAAAATATAAGAGTTTTGAACACTGATATTAATGTTGAAGATAAAACTAGTATTATTATAATTATGACTCTACAACTTCCTATTCATATAGCAAACAACGATTTACTTCAGCACTTGCTTCAATTAGAATATATTAAAAAAATCAATATATTCTAAGGCATAGATTAGCATTCTGACTTGCTATTTTATTTTATATGCTTGATAATATTTTAAAAGATGCAAAGGAGATAAACATATGGGCAATTTTACTATTAGTTCAAAAGAAGATGTAAGCTTAAAGGATTTTAGTCCAAAGTATACTAATGATTTATCCAAGAAAGACATTGAAGAAGAATATTTAAATTTACAAAAAAAGTTTATAGACCTTCAAGATGTGTTTTGTGCTGCTAAAAAGTATAGCTTACTTATAGTGTTACAGGGTATGGACTGCAGTGGTAAGGATGGTACTGTAAAAAAAGTTTTAACTGGTTTAAACCCTAATGGTTTTAGAGTTGAAAGTTTTAAAGAACCAACCTCTGAAGAACTAGGCCACGACTATCTTTGGCGAGTGCATAAGTTGACTCCTAGAATAGGAAATATCACTATATTTAATAGATCCTACTATGAAGATGTCCTTGTTACAAGGGTTCATGGAAATATTGATGACAAAACCGCCTTTAATAGGTTCAAAGAAATAACTAGATTTGAAAAATATCTTGTAGATAACAACACAATTATATTAAAATTTTTCCTCAACATATCCAAGGATTTTCAAAAGCAAAAACTTAAAAGCAGACTTGAAACCCCAGAAAAGCATTGGAAGTTTTCTGAAGCAGACTTAAGAGAAAGAAAGTTTTGGGATAAATATCAAAAATGTTATGAAGATGTGCTATCAAATTGTAGTATTGATGAAGCTCCTTGGCACATTGTCCCTTCAGATAATAGATGGTTTAGAGACTATATTGTACTTAAAACCATAGTAAATTCTCTGGAAAAACTAAATTTAAAATTTCCAGATATTCAAGGAAATTTAAAAGAACTAATAAAAGAAGTTAAGGAAATTGATTAGATAAAGGGAGCTAAATTTAGCCCCCTTAAATTTTAACACTAAAAGCAAACTTCCAAGCTATAACATCTATAATAAACACAACTAAAATATAAATATATACTCCAAAAGTAACAAACGTTGCTAAAAAGTGAATTAGAGCTAGGACTCCTAAAAGCATCATAATTGGAATGATAACTAAACCTTCACTTTGCTTACCTGTTGCGTATGGCACTGAAAATGGCAATGCTCTTTTAAATGCTTTAAAACATATTACAGTGTACAGCATCATATTTAAAAATATCAAGATTAAATCTGGAAATATTCTTATTCCAAATATAAATAAGAATATGATACATTCTAAAATGAAAATAGGAACTATTAGGTTTAAAATTACACTTTTAAATGTTCCCTTATAAATATCAGATGTATTTTTAAGTGGGGAAACTTTATATATCCACGCTCCTTTATAATTTTTTGAATATTTAACCATCATTATAACCATTGGAAGCATTAATGCACAAAAATATAAATTTATATAACTCTTTCCTGAACCTATATTACTAAAATTCCTATTACCATTCATCATAAATATAAATGGAAAAATTATAGACATTCCAAGTGAAGGATAAACTTTAAGCTTAAAATCCCTTTCATTTTTTATCATATCGGAAGTGAACTTAAAAAATATCTTTTCTGTTTTTGTAAAACACACTACATTAGCTAATTTATCTGTAAACTTTGACTTGCTCTTCTTATCCTCACCGTTATTGTCAAGCTTTTGCAAACTTCTCTCAAAGGTTGGCATAAGCTTTAAATATAAAATGATTGAAATAATAGGTATGATTACTGCAAGTATTGAAAACACTATATTGTATATATTATGATTTCCATTAAGTATTAATTCAAAAGGTGCTCCAAACCATACTGGTATAATAAAATATTCCCACCATTTTGGAACAAAAACCGCACTTAAACTGGTAAAATCAAACATTCTTCCAATTAATTGATATCCTATAGTTAATGTAATTGTTAAAATGATTTGCACATAATTTATTATGTCCTTTAGTTTTTCACCATCAAAGAATTTCAATATAACGAGGTACAAAAGAGCTGTCATCATTATAACTAGTAAATCCATGAGTATTATCTCTAGCAGAAATATGATAAAAAATATAACCCCATGTCTAAATAATGATACTACTAAAGGAATTCCTGTCAAGGACATAGTGATAGAAAAAATATAGATACAAATATGAATTATTTTTGCCATGCTTAAGATTTTGCTTTCAATTGGCTTTGAAGATATTATATTCCTATCTCTTAAATCCAGCAAAACTGACGAAAAATCTGCTATTAAAGTTGTCATAATCATAAACATAGCTATACCAAATACAAAACTCATACAAAAATCATAATTAGCCTTTATAAATAAAAATGGAAGCATTATAAGACTAATGAATACATACACCAGTGATGGCTTTGAAAATACACTGCCTTCACCCTCCGTATTTTCTTTTCTTCGTGATCTATTGTTAAAAACAGTAGGTACCCGTCTGCTGTCCATAATAAGTTTTATCTGCACAATTTTTCTCATGACTTTATAGTCTATACCAAACTTTTCAAAAATGCTGCTAAACTTATCTAAAAACTTTAATACTCTAAAATCTTTCATCTCTATACCTCTTCAATCGTTGATACAAAGTCTTTTGCTATATCTTTTTGTCCATTGAATCCTGTAAGATCATTGAATACACCCTCCAGTGATCCTTCTTTTGAATTTTCTTTAAGCTTTTCAAAACTTCCATCCGCAATTATTTGTCCATCCTTAATAAGGATTATTCTATTACTTATCTTTTCAACTACATCCATTATGTGTGATGAATAAAATATTGTTTTTCCCTGAGACGCTAGCTCCGAAAGAATTTCTTTAACTATCATAACACTATTTGCATCAAGTCCACTTAATGGCTCATCCCAAAATAATATATCTGGATTATGCAGTAAACTTGATATTATTAAAACTTTCTGCTTCATCCCCTTGGAATAAGATGTCATTCGTGAATTATATACATTTTCTATTCCAAACATACTCATAAGTTTTCTTGCCTTTTTATCCGCTGCTTTAGAATCTACACCATAAAGTTCAGCCACAAAAGTTAAGTACTCCTCCGCTGTAAGGCTTTCATATATATCAGCTACTTCTGGTACGTATCCTATCTTTCTTTTATATTCTGCTTGTCCATTTATATCCTGCCCTAAAATTTTAACTTCTCCTGTAAATCCCTCTACAAGTCCAAGCATTATCTTAACTGTTGTACTTTTCCCCGCTCCATTTGGCCCTATATAGCCTATTATTTGACCTTTTCCAATATTTAAATTTATACCCCTTAAAATGTCTTTTTCTCCATAATCCATTCTTAAATCTTTAATGGTTATTATGTTCTCTATATCATTTCCCATGGTATCCCCTCCACATATTTCACATATTTTAGTTTTTATTTTACCATATAATTGAATTGCATTCTACAATTAAAAAAAGATAAAATTTGTTAGGCCTATGAAAAAAAAATAAAATACGCATAACCATTCTATTCTTTATTTCATAAACTGTAATGTAATATTTTTTATAGGGTGGTTTGATGTATAATATAAAACCTGATACTTTTGATTTTAAATCAGTAAAAGGCATTTCAATGAAGCAATTAGAGGAACATTATAAATTATATGTAGGGTATGTAAGCAAACTAAACGAAATTTGGAATACTCCTTATATACCAAGCAATTATACCGATAGTAATCCAACTTATTCAAAAATGCGCAGTCTAAAGCTTGGTGAAACTTACTCATTAGATGGTGTTAAACTTCACAATCTTTATTTTCAAAACATGACGAATGGTAACAATACTCCTTGCGGACCAATACTTGATGCTATAAATAGGGAATTTTCTAATTATGACAATTTTATTTCTTACCTTACAAACGTAGGTCTATCTATGAGAGGTTGGGTAATTCTTACTATTGATTCAATTGATAATAAACTTCATATAATTGGAAGTGATTTACACGATACAGGTGCAGTATGGCTCTCTTACCCAATTCTAGTTATGGATGTTTATGAACATGCATATTTCATGGATTTTGGAACAGATAGGAAGAAATATATTTCTACATTTATTGAAAATATAAACTGGAAGGTTTTAAATGAGAGATTTCAACAATACATTTCTTTAAAGAAACCTGTTAATATGAGCAGACATATTACTTGTCCTATGGGATTTTTCTAATAATTTATAAAAGAAAAGCCTAGTAATTATTGCTAGACTTTTTTTACATATTTATCCTTTAGTGCATCTAGTCATTTTATGATAGTTCTTATGCTGGGCCAAGTCAATAGTTCCAAGCACTATATGAGCCGCACCATAGCCAACTACCCCAGCAGCTATCATTGGTGCCACCTCCATTGCTACCATAGCCCGCACCAACACCTGTCACTACTGTACCTAATACAGTTGGAATTGTTCCTTCACGTACTGCCATATTACCCCTCCTCTAGACAATTTTATGCCACATTAAAATCACCTAACTAGTTTTTCCTTTTAAAAAATTTTTATACTATTTTTTATACTCTGCTTAGTGTAGTAAGACTTGATACAAAAATCCAGTCCTTTACATTTAACGGTACTGTACCAAGTAATGAGCTCATAAATGGAACATAAATAATACCCGTAAATAGTGCAGCTGAAGATACCAGCGTAGCTAACATATATTTACTAGGTCTTCTACTTTTGTTACTTCTACAATCATAACAATTTACAATCTGAGTAAACACTAAATTTGTGAATGCTAGGGTTCTTGCTTTCGCTATTCCCATGCCTAACAATTGAGGAATTTCAAAAGCGGCAAATGTAGATACTCCAATGCCGGCTCCTCTTGTTAATACTTGCTTTCCTAGTTCTTTATCAATGATAGGTGCATCCTTTTTCATAGGGGGGCTATGCATTATATCTTCGCTTGGAGCTTCCACAGCTAGTGGTGCTCCAAGAAGTGTCTCGCAGATTACATTTACCCATAGTATCTGAATAGACACTAACGGCAAGCTTCCAGTTACTGCTGAGGTCAGGAAAATAGCTATCATCTCTCCAAGGCTACCCGAAAGCAAATATTTAACTGATCTTCTTATATTATTTGATACGGTTCTACCTTCTTCTATAGCATTGACGATGGTTAAAAAATTGTCATCAACCAAAGTAATGGATGCTACATCTTTAGCTACATCACTTCCGTTTCCACCCATTGCAATGCCTATATTTGCATCCTTAATAGCAGGTGCATCATTTACTCCATCCCCCGTCATAGCTACCACATACCCAAATCGTTTAAATGCTTTTACAATTCGAAGCTTCTGTTCCGGTGATGTTCGTGCAAAAACCTGAACCTTTCTTATTTTTGAATCAAGTTCCTCATCGTCCATACTTTCAAGCTCTGAACCTGACAGCACCAATCCATTTGTTAATATACCAAGCTCTTTTCCAATAGCTGCAGCAGTATTTTTATTATCTCCTGTTATCATTACTACCTTAATCCCCGCATTATGGCACTTCTTAATTGATTTCTTTACATCATCTCTTGGTGGGTCTTCCATGCCAACCATTCCAAGAAATATATGATTGCTTTCTATATTTTTATCTGAATCACTTCCAAGTTTCTTAAAGCTAAATGTCAATACCCTAAGTGCGTCTTCTCCCATCTCACTAGAAATTTCCTCCAACCTCTCCTTATGAGATGAAGTCAAAAGCTTTTCCTCTGCGTCTTCATATATTGTTTTACAGTTCTTTATTACTGAACTTAGCGCACCCTTACATATAGCTATTTTTCCATTTGGAGTATCCACCACTACTGTCATATACCGCCTTGAACTGTCAAAAGGTATTTCCTGCAAACGTTGGAAACTTTGTTGTATATATTCTGTATCTATATTAAGTTTTTGGGCTACTGTTATTAAAGCCCCTTCAGTAGGATCTCCTTTTACAATCCATTTAGCTCCTTTATCCTTTAAAAGGCTTGCATTGTTACACAATATTGCATATTTTAACAGTTCTTCTAGTGTACTTTTGCTTGTTGGAGATCCTTCAGTAAGTCTTACTTTACCTTTTGGCTCATATCCTGTTCCGGAAATACTGTAATAACTATTATCTACATAAATTTTTCTTACAGTCATTTCATTCATGGTTAATGTTCCTGTTTTATCGCAACAGATTACATTTGCTGAACCCAAGGTTTCAACTGATGGAAGTTTTCTTACAATAGCTTTTCTTTTAGCCATTCTCTGAACACTTACAGCCATAGCTACAGTTACCACAGCTGGAAGACTTTCAGGCATTGCACCAATGGAGAAGCTAATCACCATAGTTAACACCTCACCTATGGTTTTACCCATTATCAAACCGTACGCTCCTGAAACAAAACACAAAGATATGCAAATCTTAGTAAGACTGTTGGTAAAATTCACCATTCTTCTTTGAAGCGGTGTAAGTTCGGTATTTATATTCTGGAGCATAGTTGCAATTTTTCCTATTTCGGTGTTCATGCCTATTGTCACTACTATTGCCTTGCCTCTTCCAGACAGTACATTTGTTCCCATATAAATCATGTTTAATCTATCACCTAAGTCTGCATATTTATTACATACTTCAGTGGATTTTGATATAGGTAAAGATTCTCCTGTAAGAGATGCTTCAGAGGTTTTAAAATCGTTGCATTCAATTATTCTTGCATCTGCCGGTACTTTTTCCCCAGCCTCAAGTACTATGACATCTCCAGGTACAAGAAATTTTGCATCTATCTCCTTTTCATGCCCATCCCTAATAACTTTTGTTTTTTGAACCAGCAAATCATTTAAAGAATAGATAGATTTTTCAGCCTTGCTCTGCTGTGCAGTACTTAAAGTAGTCTCTAGAAGTACTATTCCCAGTATAGCTATAGCATCTGGTATCTGACCAATACAAAATGAAGCAGCACTTACTGCTATTAACAACTTTGTAGAGAAATCTCCAAGGTTTTCGATAAACCTTGAAAAAAGAGATTTTTTCTTCTTCTGTGATAATACATTAAATCCGAATTTTTTTGTACGATCAGAAATACTATGGTGGTTTAATCCTGATTTTATATTGGTGCCCAAAATTTCTTCCACTACAGAATAGTCTTTGTGATGCCATAAATTATTTTCGTCAACATCTATAATAGGATTGATTTTCTCTACAGGCTTTGCTAGAGGACCTTTCATATTATTTGTTACATTATTTAGCTTTATAATATTGCCCTGTTTTGAGGCTTTGGACTTCCCTATAAACATTTTCAAATGTTGTTCAATGTCTGTCTCTTTAATTACATCTTCATTAAATATTACTAAAACCTTACCTGTAATGGGATTAGCCTTACACTGAACTATGCCTCTTAACATAATCATATGTTTTACTATTTTTTGTGCCATAATCTCATTTCTGTAAACAATGTTAACAGGTATTCTAATTCTTTTAAAAAACAATTCTTCATCCCGCACATTATGGTTAATATTGTTGCTCTGTGAATATATCACTCTTTACCACCATCCGCATTGTTATAGTCATGTTAAATCCTTGTTAAGTTCTTGTTACTTCCACCTATAAATCTTTCCCCAAAACGCCCCTATTATTCATGTATAAACTGATTTTTGTTATTTTTTAATTTAACAAAGACATAACATTGTTGTGCTACTGTATTAACCTTCGTAAATTATAATCGTCTAGTGCAATAAAAAATATGAAAGAAATTTAAAAGGTATATTTTCCTTCATATGCCTAAAGTGAAACTAGAGGAGTAATATATATGATAAGCACTTTGACTGATTTAAATATATATTCAAGTAATTTAGAGCTGAGATGTGTAGACTTAGTAGAAAATGAATTAGACATCTTTTTTAATGGCTGCTGCAAATCAGCCTATACCTATTCTTCACTAGTGTCAAAAGATTTCAAAAATCATAGTAAAGATAACTTTGAAAAAACGGTATTAAATAATGATGAGCTAATAAGCCTTGTAACTGATATAGTGTATAAGTTAAACTATTTTTTTAATGATTTAACTATACTCCATGAGGATGAAATTAAATATAAATTTGATGAAGATTTGATTTTTTTAGATACTTTAAACAATACTGTTATGCAAAATAAAAGCACTTATAATATTACAATTTTCTGCGAAAAAGTTATAGATGAAGCTATTTTTAAATCCTTTAATCTATTTCATTCTGGCTTAATTTCAGATTATTTACTTGAAAAAGTTAATTTTGGGTCATTAATTCTTGGAAAGAACAACTCAAAAAGCTTAACTGAAAAATACCAAAGGGAATTATACCATAAAATCGAAGGTATATTAATGAATATAAAAATGGATATTAGACATTTTATACTTAAAAATTTTATGGAACAAATAAGCAATAATTAAGGTAGGTTAAAATCTTACCTTTTTATTTTTTTATGAATTTTTTTTTTTATTATGGGAATTATATATTATGTTACAAAAAATTTATTGTAGAGGTGTATTAATATGAGTAATGTAAATGATGAATCACAAACAGACCCACAGCAGATGCAGAAGGAGATTGAGGAACTAAATTCAAAATATGATAACTTAAGTAAAGAAGTAATACAACTAGAAAGTAATAAAGCAACCCTAAGTGCAGACCTTAAGGAAATTCACGGAGAATTTGAACAAATCAATCAAAGTATAGAAGAAATTCTACTAAAGCTAAATAAAATTTCTGATGAATATATAGAAATGGGCTCTGAAATGGATGAAGAGAATTCTATAAGTCATCATATGAAAAGATTTTTTAATCATCCTATGAGAAAGATTGCAGTAGGAACACTAAGTGCAATTTATGCTGTGGCAGATAAAACAATGGAGAAGACCTCCAGTTTTAAAGAAAGCCTTGAGGATATTGTAGCAGAAGCACAATATTCAAACAAAAAAAAGAAGATGGCAACTGTGGAAAATAGTTAAATGAGAATCAAAATACTCTCCTCAATTCCTGGTAGAATCCGAATAAGAATAGACGGACTTGTGCATAATGAAAATGCCGTTTATTACTTTAAAGAATCTTTGCAATTCTACCAGGGAATTATTTTGGTATCTCCAAACAGTGTAAGTGGAAACATGTTAGTTTACTATGATGATAAATTAGTAGATAGTCGGGATTTTTTAGAAAGAATAACTTCCAGCAATATTGATAATCTTTACCCATACGTTCATAAAGAACGTGCCAAGAAGGTGTGTATATTTAGATCATATACACCTAAAAATTTTGCAAATAAATATCCAGTTAAAGTCTATTATAACGAGTTTGCATTATCAAAAAGATTATTAACTCTTAGTGTTATTATGTCCAGTTTAGCTTTATGTTTTTCTTTTAATTTAAATATTGTACTAAGTATAATATTTTTAGGATTTCCAGGATTATTGTTCTTCATACGTAGGTCCACATATCGCATTGCACAAAAGAATCTTAACTACAGGAAATTTGATTTTATGGACCCTAACTTAATATATGAATTATCAGTAACTGAGCATCTACTGATTGAGGATTCCATATTAAACTTTCAAAACCATATGGATAGACCAAAAGATTTAACTAGTTTTCCATGTGATGATGTTTTATATCTTATACGAAATTTTAGAAATTTGGGAATAGTAGATGTAAGCATGATATCACGAAAAAAACATCCTATTAGTAGTTGGTTTAGCTACATGCTTGGTATTAATAATATAGAATTAGATCGTAATGTTTCTTATGATAGAAGTATATACAATAGAGATAAAACAACATTAATACTAACCAGTAGTGATTTAATATCATTGCATAAAGAGCAAATTGTAGTTTTTCTAGGTTATAATAAGTTAAAACCCGAGACAGATGCTTTTGTTATTACATTTAGATTAGATTTGGTTCATAAAATTCCCTCTTTAATTGAAACTAGCAAATATTGCAACGAATTAGCAATAAGAAGTGGAAATGTAGCTGTTACAATTAATATAATAGGGATTTTCTTGGGTGTAGCAAACTTTATAACACCATTATCCTCAATAGCTCTATATTTTTTTAATTATTTAGGGAATATGATTTATATAAATACCAAATTATCACAACATGAAAAGGAGTATTCTAATGAGATCCAACGTTCAAAATACAGCATTACAAGATAATCTTAGAGATATAGATAACAGACTAAGTACCATAGAAGAAACATTAAAAGATATGGTTAAAATAAGTATTGAAGAAATAAAAAATTACCCAGAAAAAGAAAATGATTTGATATCTCTATGGGCAAATCATGCCAATAATATAAGTGATTTTTTCTTTGAAGAATGCGAAAATACAGACAATAAGGGACTTTATAAAAATATTGTAAAATATATGATATTCAATAAATAATGTTTAAAATTCCTCCATTAGTCAATAATTTAAATATTGATAAGGCATATTCAAGAAATAACAAGTCACAATGCTAGTCAATTTCCTTCAATATGCCTAATTGGAGGTGTAATAAATATATGAATAATAAGAAATTTTTATATGGTGTAGGACTTGGAGTTTTAGCCTGCAATGTCTATCCTTTAGTCAAAGAGAAAGTTCATCCCATTGCTGTTAAGATAGTGGGCGGTGCTATAGCTACGGGGAGCACTACTAAGTCTTTTATAGAAGGAGTTAATGAAAAGGCTATGGAACGTCGCCAGGAACGATTTAGAAGATCATCAGAAAACTTTGAAACAAAATCTACAAACAGTACTAATGAAATGTCTGAAAACATTGAGACATTAAAAAAACAACTTGAGGAATTGAAAAATAAACTTGAAGGACAATAACTTATTTAAAGGAGGCTATTGCTTTGGTTGATGAGATAAGCGTCCTCCCTGGACGAATTCGCTTTAGAAGTAGTAAAGTTTATGCAAATAAGCTGTTTGCAAGATATATAAATTCTTACATAGAAGGGCTATATGGAGTAAACTACAGCAGTATTAATCCTAGTACAGGATCTATTTTAATTGTATATGATGTTGAAAAAACAAATCATAAGCTACTAGTAGAAAGTCTTGAATCTGCTATTGACTTAGAAGATAATTCAAAAAAAGAAGAAATGCAAAAGTATGAACTTTATTACAAAACTATAGAAAAAAGAGAGCGTGTAAAAGGAAAATTCCTATTCTTTGGAATATTATATTTATTGCTTAAACTAAAGCACTCTACCCTTGGAAAATTTTCTATAAGTCGAAATGTTGCTGTACTTGAAGCTGCTTCTGCAGTGACTATTATAGGAGGCTATCCATTATTAAAAAATATTTATAAAAAATATAGTAATTATGTCCCTACTGATGCGGATATATTGCTTAAACTTACTGCTGCATCCTTTACTATATTACGAGAGAGTACTAAGGGAGTTTTTGTACTTATTTTAAAATATCTCAGTGACTACATTAAATATTCTGCTGAAGTTGAATGCTTGCGTACACTTAACTCAGGCATGGGTAAAACCACTGGAATGATTTGGCTGGTACTAGATAACAATGAAGAAATTCTTGTACCTGTAGACACTTTAAATATTGGTGACATGATAAATATTCATAAGGGAGAGGTTTCACCTATATGTGGTAAAATAGTTAGCGGTAAAGCAGTAGTTAACAGTCTCTACAACGTAGGGCAGCCCATAGTAACCCATGTAGGAATTGGTAACAAAATAAATGAAGGAGTTGCAGTAGTTTTAGGAGATATAAAAGTAAAAATACAAAGTATTCCTGTGTCAATTACAAAAAAAGACTTATCGTTAGATAAGTTAACTATACATAAAAAAGTTGGAGCTTATCAGAATAAGATTACTAAAATTGCCTTGGGAGCAGCAGGTCTAAATTATATTTTCACAGGCAGCATGTTAAATGCTTTATCTGTACTACTGGTGCTTACTCCATCTGCCACTGCTACTGCACTTAGTCATGGCATGAAGAACTATGTAGCTTCATTAAAAAGTCATAATATTTATTTAAGAAATCCTAATACCTTTGAAAAGATCATAAATACAAATAGTGTTATGTTTGATAAAACAGGAACATTAACCTATGGCGATATGCGTATTATAAACATAGAGTCTTTTAGCAAGGATTATTCAAGCCATGAATTACTGAGGATTTGTGCTGCTTGCGAAGTTAATAACTATCACCCTATTTCAATTACTCTACAGGATTATGTAGGTGAGGACTATGACGTATCAAAGTTAAAAAGTTCTGTACTAATTCCATCACAAGGGATAGAAGCAGTTTATGACAATCATAAATTGCTAATTGGTAACAAAAAATTATTTCAAAAGAAAAATATAAATCTTGCAAATGTTATAAGTAAATACAATCACTATGAGCAGCAGTTCTATTATCCAATACTTATTGGCATTGACAGAGAAATTGTGGGAATTATCTCTATGAAGGATGAAATTCGTAAGAATGTCCCTTTGCTTATTGATAAGCTTAAGTACAGAGGGATAAATGATATAAGTTTGTTGACTGGCGATATTTATGAAAAGTCCTGCAATACCGGCAAAACACTTGGAATAGATAAAGTCTATGCTGAATGTAGCAGTGACGATAAGTTATCAATAATAAGGGAAGCTGGTAAATTGGGTACAGTTATGATGGTTGGAGACGGCATAAATGATATTGATGCAATGAAAGCTGCAGATGTAAGCATAAGTTTTGCTAATTCTGCCTGCGACAAAATTAAGCTTCACTCTGACTGCATTATTTTTGAAGAAAATGTTGATCGATTGGCAGATCTTATTTATCTGTCTCAAGTATCTCACAAATTGATAAGACAAAGCATTTCTTTCTCACAGTTTTATAATATTACATTTGGTACTTTAGCCTTTTTTCAATATTTTGATGCATTTACAGCTAAAAGTTTGAATACTATTAATTCCTTAATAGTTCTTTTACTCAATGAAAGAATTCGATGGATTGTACCTGACAAGATGTTTGACTGTGAAGTTAGACATCTTGAAAAAAATAACTAGCATACTGACTAGTTATTTTTTCAAGATGCCTTATATATACTTGTACATATATTTTTTAACAGGACATAACTTGCCTTTTTAAATCTTCGTTTTCTTTTTTTAATTGATTATATTCCTGTAAAAATTGTCCTGGAACCCAACCTGAAAATTCATATCTTTTTTCAAAGTCACGTAAAGTGTCCAATATAGATATTTGGATATCTTTTCTATCATTATAAAAACTGCTTATGTTTTTCAAAACCTGTTTTCTAAATCTATTATACTTATCTCTATTTTCAAGCTCCATAATATTAGTTCCAATTTTTTTGACTCTTTGCTTAAGAGCATCTTCAGTTATAACAACAGAAAAATATGGTTTTTTCTTTTTCACCGCATAATTATATTCTAAGTGTGTATAGCTTAGTTTAGATTTAGGTTCTATACTTCCATACCTTCCTCCTAATATAAGCATATATACATCAGACTCATCTATCCATTGTTTAATAGTTTCAAGCTGTGTAACATTACCAGATTTAAAGAGTTCCATTCCTGCTGGTATATTTCCAGACTTTAATATTGCCTCAACAGCTGCCTGCCTTTCCTCAATTAAATCGCTATAAGTGGAGGACACAAACACTTGTAATTTTCTGTTAGTCGTCTTTTCTTCGTTAGAACATGTTAGCATCTTTTTAGCAAGAATATTGGTATTTTTATTTTCCATATCTTCATTTTCTATATCCTTAGAAAATATTTGCTGTTCTTCTTTCATAGTTAAAAATAAATTCATTAATCGTTTTATACCATTATTCCAACTGATATAATAATAATATTCATCTACTGGATAAATCACGGGATAAAAATTGACATTTCTTAATGCGTTAATGTAATCGGAGGAATCTACAAATATTTTTTTCACTATCATTTCTGATTTTTCTATTATGCATTGTAACTTTTCTTCATCTCCATATTTTACATTATTTAACTCCATTATAAGCCTGTCAATTAACTTACTATTATCCATTTATCACACCCCATTTGTGAAGCCCCAATGAAATAAACTAAAATAGAATCAATAAATTTGGCAGCTTGTAATTATTAGTCTTTAACCATTATATCAACTACCTACAGATAAATAAGAACTGTCCATTAACCATATTATAACACATTTATCAGAAAATTCAAACTATTCTCTACTAATTTATATGTTATCTTTTATTAAATATTCATTAGATTTTTTCAAAACATCCCTATCACTTTCATAAGTTAATGTTTCATAAATCTCACTATAGGATGAAAATTTATAGTCTTCTACTTCCTCTTCTTGAATTTTTACATCATATATATCTGACTTTCCTATAAAAAAAACAACTTCTTTATGCAAATTTTCATTTGGATAATATTCCTTTGTTACTCTAAATCCCTCCAATAGATTCACCTTTATATTAGTTTCTTCTAATACTTCCCTTTTAGCCGTATCAGTTTCAGTTTCATCTTTCTCTACATGTCCTTTAGCAAAACCCCAGTGTCCATCCCTTTTACTTTTTACAGCCAAATATTTTATTTTTCCCTCCTGTACTTTATATACAACAGCCCCACAAGACTTTTCATAATTCATAATAATTGTCCCCCCTAAATCTTCGGTACTTTTTTTATTAGTATAACATATTATAACTAGGAGGTTAAGGGAGGTGCTAAACTTGAATAATTACTGTAGTATGTACAATACTCAATGTCCATATTATATTAAAAATTTGTATAGACAACAGCTGAACAATTTAAATGTGATTACAGATGAAATTAATTCACAAACTCCAAATATACGTGAATACTTAAAAGTTCCTGTTTTACAAGGAAATATAGATTCTAAAATCTTAGACAATATAAATTCAAATGTTAGAAATGACATATTAGAATTTAAAAATGAGTTAGAATTAGCTGCAGATGAAACTGCAAAAGAGAAAAAAGCAACTGGAATTAGTTTTAGTCCCTTTGAAATTTCAAACAATTATCTTTTAACTTATAATAAAAACGGACTTCTTAGCATTTCTTTAGTTTTTCAAGAGTTAATATCTGGAAAAAATAGTTATATAAGAACTTCCTACAACTATGATCTGAAAACTGGGGAGTCTATGCCTCTTGAAAGCCTTTTTAAGGCCGAATCAGACTATATAAATATATTAAATAAAGAAATTCTTAATCAAGTTAAAGATAATCCTTCAGACTATTCATCTTATACTGTTTCTAATTTTAAGGGAATTACAAAAGACCAACCATATTATTTGGATAATAAAAATCTAAATCTATTTTTTGGCTTTAATCAAATTTCTCCAACTGTGTCTGAAATAGCATTAATTAAAATTCCATATGAAAATTTAATTAATATTTTAGAACCCAATATTACAAGAAGCTGTATATAAATGTATATAAGAAGAGGCTTAAGGAAGTTTCAGAAAAATAACAAGCCAGTTTATGGTATATTTTGACACATTACCTTCTTTAGGCATATGAAAAAAATAACAAGTCACAGTGCAACGGATATTTTTTCATATGCCTAACATTGGTAATAGCTTAGTAAATATTGAAATAATAAATTTTATCTATATTATCCTCATCAAAAATAACATATTTAGCTTGTTTTGATATTTCTCCCTCTCGTTCATATTTTAATATATCTATTTCAAATCTTTCTATATGAATATCTTCTATATTTTCTTTTTTAAGCTCTGTTCTTATTTTCTTTTGAATATCCTTTTCTACAATTCTATTCAAAAAAGGAGGAATCCATTTCTTTTTATTAAATTTTAAATAATCATACTTAATTATCTCAGCTAAAATTTCTGTATCTTCTTTTAATATTTCCCTTGCAAAATCAATAAATATTTTATAATAATCAGTTGAGGATATATTTCTATCCAAATAACCTTTGTCTTTAAAATACGTGCCTAATTCAAAATAAAAATCAAAAGGACTTGTGAATTTAGGAATGAAATATTTTAATGTGTTGCCAAATTTTTGTGAGTTATAGTATTTGTCTAAAACTTCTTCAGTTCTTTTTAGCTTTAATATTTCCTCATAGCTTATACTATTTGTGCTTAAAATTTCATAGGGTGAGTAGGGTGAATATACCATACCCCATTTTTCTGCCTCAAACCTCATGGAGGATCCCTTTAAAAGTTTCAAAAATCCAAGTTGAACTTCCTCTGGCGCTATGGAATAAACATCATTAAAGGATTTCTTAAACATATCAAAAGTTTCCCCTGGAAGTCCACCAATTAAATCAAGATGCTGCTTTATGTTTCTGTTTTTCTGAATTTTTACTACTTTTCCCTTAATATCTTCAAATTTTATATTTCTATTAATATTTTTTAAAATGTCATCATTAGTTGTCTGAACTCCAACTTCAAGTTGAATTCTTCCCTTTGGCGCTGTATTAAGTAAAGCTATTTCTTCATCTGTAAGTATATCTGCTGATATTTCAAAATGGAAAGTGGCATCTGTTTTTGCATCTATTAAAAATTTCCATATGTCCATAGAAAATTTATGGTTGCAATTAAAAGTTCTATCAACAAATTTTATTAACTTTACCCCTTTATCAATAAAAAACTGAAGCTCTTTTTTTACTCTACTTGCATCTATAAACCTTACTCCTTGAGTTGTAGAAGATAAACAATATTTACATTTAAATGGACACCCTCGGCTACTCTCATAATAAACAATTTTATTATGAATTTCATCATTGTCCTCATATTGAAAAATAGTTTTATTTAAATCCATAGGTTTTCTTTCTCCACCAAAACCTATTTCTTCACCATTTCTAAAATATAAACCTTTAATATGATTTATTTCTAAATCTCCTACACCTAATTTCCATTTTAAAAATTCCCTAAAGGTTTCTTCCCCTTCTTCAATAATAAGATACTCCCCTGGATTCTCTAGTAAAAATTTTTCTCCATCATAAGATACTTCCGGTCCACCATAAAGTATTTCTATATTATTATCTAAAGTTTTAATTAAATTTGATAGCTTTACCACATATTCAATATTCCATATGTAGCAAGAGAATGCAATTACATCTGGTTTTTCTTCAATTATATTTTCAAATATTTTTTCAATTCTATCATTTATCGAAAATTCTTTTATCTTACACTCACAATCTAAATCTCTCGTAAATGCTTTTAAATATCTAACTGCTAAATTGCTATGTATATATTTGGAATTAATGGCTGTCAACAATATTTTCACTTAAAATACATCCTTTCTTTTGTGCCTTTATATAGTATATATTATCTGACTGTTTTAAATCAATTATCTTAAAGTATTGTTTTAATAATTTACAAGTAGTTTTACAGGACGCATCTATTAGAGGGTTTCTTGCATTTATCTTAACTTCCTTAAAACCTTGCCTAGGCACCACAACTTTAAGTTTAAAATAAATACTTTTAAATCTAGGTTTGTCCACATCCCATATATATATAATTCCATCTTTTTTTAAAAAAGTATATATATCTTTAATTAAATCATTTTTACTATATGTACTTTTTAAGTCATATAGGGAAAAAAATATTACACAGCTATCAAAAAAGTTTTTTTCTATTTTTTCCTTATCCTCTTCTCCACTAATGTAGTCAATTGTTATATTATCATCAATGACCTTACAAAGATCATATACTATACCGTGATTTTCAATTCCAATGTCAAGCACATTACCTAAGAAAGCTTCTTTTTCAAGATTTATAAATATTTCTTTACTCATACTTCTCACCTCTTGTATTGCTTTTGGGGGATAAAACAGTCATTTAGACATATTGAAAAAAATAACTACTCTGTTTTTTTCATATGCCTTAGACTGTTTTGCCTCATCAAGCTTTATTATTCTATAAAAAAGTGATAATTCCTCCACATATTGGAAAATTATCACTTTTATTAGGTATCTAAACTCAGCTTACTTTTTAAATACATCTTCATAAAAATCCAACATAAATCCTGCGGTTGTACTCTCAGCTTCAGGTATGATTTTGTTAGAAATCTTCGTGTACCTTATTTCTGTATTATCAATGTTTCTAAATTTTACATATGCATTATTTGACATAAGTGCATTTGCTTTTATATATTTGCTTATATCCTCATACCTTTTACTTTTTTCTGACGTACTAAAAGCATATCCACTAACTAATTTTTCTAAAATCCACATTTCAAAAGCCCTGTGACTTTTTAATAATCTGTTGTTTACATGATGTGGTACCGTTGAGTCTTGAATTAAATGACAAGCTGCTCCAAAATAAAAAACTGATTTTGATATATCCCCTGCATCAGCATAATTAACTGCCATTTTATAATACTTTTCACATTCACTTAATGCATTTGAAAATCCATATAGACCTTTACCTTCTAAATAGTGATAAAAATGGTTTGTGCTTTTGAAGTCTTGATCTGCAAATGTCACTCCCTCATTAAGCTGTGACATGTATTTCAAAAAAAATCTATATGCATCTTCATAGCCTTCTTGCTTTACAATTTCCATAGCTCTCATATTAATATATTTATGCACTGTACAATTTGTTTTAATTAATAGTTTTTTTATGGGGTTTACTTTTGACATTATACTTCTTACAGCGTTACCATAATGTTTCTCAATTTTTATCTCCATCTCATCACCTAGTTTTATCAATTTTAATTTTTTCAAGCACAAGTATAAATATTATACTTATTGTTACTCCTGAAAACAAAATATATATCATTATATTGTTTCCAAGAGACTTTTTATCTATACTATTACTCTCAATTGATGACAAAATTCCTTCATTAGTATCCAATAATACAAGTCCATTTTTATCAAATTTTAGACTTACTATATCTGAAATGTTATTAAAACTAGCTATTTTCCTGCTAACACCCTGGTTGTCTAAAAAATATATTACTTTTTCTTTACTATCATAAAAATATATACTATCCTTCTCACCAATACTTCCTTCTTTGTCTATTGCTAGAGCTCCTAGAGTCGAAACTGATTTGTTCTGATATATTGGTGCTGGTGGATTAGTGCTTGGATGCTTATCTAATATAAAGCTAAGCTTTTGCTTACCATTTTCACTGAATTTAGGAGAATCTACTGGATCACCTCCACTATAATCTGGAAAACCATACCATTTATTTTCTTCTATATTAAAAATATAGTCTAAGTCTCCTTTTACAGGCCTTAGTCCTCTATCTTCCATTCCTCCAACAGTAGCAACTAGTATTCCTTTGCTCGTAACGTCCATTCCTTTAATGTTTCTTATTCCATAGGCAAAAGTTTTAGCCTCCTGAGTTTTTAAATCCACAACTATGACTGAAGAATTTCCGGGAAAATGTTCTGTTACAATTTGTCCCTTTATATTGCTTGTGTTATATGGGGAAAATGCACCTGTTTTATTAATACCAAAGTTTTGTCCTCTTAAGACAATAGTTTTAGGCGACATGTCGTATATAAATGGATTACTTTTTAGCCATTCATTATCTGGTCCAACAACCCCCGAATTTGTTGCAGCTCCAATAGATGCATATAATATTCCATTATTTATATCAATTTTCACATCTTTGTAGTCCCCGTAGTTAGGTATATTACCAATTACTTTTTCTGTTTTTTTATCCTCTAGATTATATGAATATATACTATTGCCAGAAGAATAATAAATTCTATTGTTATAATATTCAATGCTATATATATCAAGATTATTATTATTTATTATATCATAACTTTCTCCCTTTATATTAACATATTGAATTTTGTCTTTAAACGCTATATACAAGTCACCTTGTTCATCCTCTGTAAAATCTCTAGAATTCTTTAGTCCCTTTAAAATTATAGAAGTTTTTTTACCCTTATCTTCTAAATTCATTTCATAATTGTGGCTATGTATACTGACTATTTTAAAAGTTACTAGCAGTAGCACCAACATAGATAAAACCATTATAAAGAATTTTTTCATATTCTCCTCCAATAAAAATCCTCTTACCTATTTATATTAACTGGGTAAGAGGATATGCATGGATTTGGATATATGAAAGAAATACTGACCAATATGACTTATCTAATTGTAAGCAAAATATGCTCCTTTTCCACATTACTAAGAGCTTCAAATATTCTTATAATAACTTTATCATTTATTTCATTTCGATATTTTTCATAAAATTTCACAGCGTGTTCTTCTCTTTTATTTGCTAAAGCTAGAAGTGCATTATCATTATCATATTTATCATAATTCATATTAACTAATGTAGGCATTTCTTTAAATCCACCTATTCTCAAATGAATTTTTGCATGCATCATCTCTATATTGCTTAAAGCTTTAAACATTTCCTTTGTACTATTTTCCTTAGCTATTTTTGCTGCTTTGCTGTAAAAATCTCCATTAAAAATTTCTAATTTTACCGCATGATCTAATATTTTCAAGGTCTTTTCATCTAATATCTTGCTGTCCATCTTTAGTATCTCTTCACCTTTACTTAAAAACTCCAACCCCACTCCACAAAATGGACATTCAATTATTTTATTTTTACTATTATTTTCATCAAAAGCATCTCCATTTAAGCTGAAATTTTTTTCATTTATCTCAGCACCACAAACTATACATTTATATTTTTCCACGCCCTTGCACATCCTCTCAAATTTATTTAATTTTTTTAACAATTTCAATCTAGAATATTAAAGTATATATTTTCATAAATATTATATATGAACACTATCGTTAGGAGACTTAAATGAAATTTGATAAATTTTATAAAGATACCATAATTTTAACAATCTCTAATCTAGCCACCGGAATTTTAAGATTTGTATTTTCAATAATACTCTCTAACAAACTTGGAGCAGAAGGTTTAGGTCTTTATTCCTTAATAATGCCACTATATGATCTATTTTCATGCGTTGTATGCGGTGGTATAATAGTTGCAATATCTAGAAAAGCCTCAATACTTGCAGGAAATGAAGATTATTCAAACATAAATAAGCTTATAAATACCGCTATATTATTCGAAACTATTTGGTCAATATTTATATCTATTTTATTATTTATGAATTCAAGTTTTATAGGTACTTTTCTTATTAAAGATAGTAGAACTGTTTATTCTATAGAAATAATTTGTCCTTCTCTTATTTTTATAGCTATTTCATCTGTGTATAAAGGCTATTTTTATGGTGTTTCTCAGGCAAAAATACCTGCCTATATAGACATTTTCGAAAAAGCTATAAGAATCGCTGTTGTTGTAGGAATTATTAACATTTTTTTACTTAGAAACATTGTACAAACTATAGCCGCAGTATACGCTGCATTAACCTTTGGGGAACTTATAAGCCTTTTAATGCTCTATGCCGCCTACATAATATATAAAGGTAAATATAAAGGTAGTTATAGAAAATTAGAAAGTAAGGGGCAAATGCTATTTGACACTTTAACAGTTTCTGTACCTCTTTGTGTTAATGGATTTTTGTCATCCTTATTGAATGTTGCTTCCACATTTATTGTCCCCAGGAGATTAGTTTTTATTGGCTTAACCTACTCTGCCGCGCTATCTCTTATTGGTAAATTTACAGGTATGGCTTTAAATATAACTTTTTTCCCCATGGTTGTAGTAATGTCTATGTCCACATTACTGGTTCCAGACATATCAAAAAGTTTTAATAAAAAAGACTTTTATTCAATGGAAGAAAGAATTACTGAGGTAATACGACTGTCATTTTATATTGGTATTTCAACAATGATTATATGCATATGTGTACCGAATAATTTGGGCAAGCTATTTTATGGAAGAGAGGACCTTGGATCTTTTATAATAACTAGCTCAATTTGTGCACCTATAACTTTTGCTTCTGTTTCAACCTATTCAGTATTGAGTGGTCTAGAAAAACAAACAAAGATACTATTTAATTCTTTACTTGTTTCTATTGAAGAAATTGTTCTTTTGTATATTTTAATAGCAATTCCAATTATAAATATCTATGGTTATGCCATTGCACTATTTCTTACAAGCGTAACTTCATATTTTTTAAACATGTATGAAATAAATAAAATATGCAACATACATTTTTCCTTTGCTGAGATTTTTTTAGATATTGCTTTTGCTATATTAGTCTTTCTCCTTTTAGGTATCATAAACAATATTATTTCCAATTCTTTTTTCATATTAAAAAATGTAATTATTATTGTCATTGGCTTTGTTTTATACATATATTTGACGGTGACAGTTAAAGAGGCTATTTTGAAATGATATTGAGACGAATATTCAGTTGAAAATTGAGAGTGGAAAGTTAAGGATGTTTTTCTTATCTATGTTCAGAAAAACTAAAAATTATTGAAGATTCCTTAACTATTCACTATTCACTACCTTACCATTAACAATTTTTTAGGAATATGTTTTCTAAATCTGTCAGGTATAATATCTAATTCATCTTTTGTTATACCCTTAGTTAAAAACATGGCATAGAAATATGCAAGCATACCTACAAATATTGCAATTATAGTTGAAATGGCATTATTAATACGTCCATGTATTACAAGCCCAATTAACATACTTAAAGCATTATATACAACCCAAAGTACTGCACCCATAAATATTGAACATACTACAGGCTTAAAAGCATGTCTTCTCATCTTAATTTTCATCTTTAATTCTTTTCGTATGTATATAGTATTTAATATTATTGGAAATAAAAATCCAACTACACTTCCAATTATTGCTCCATAAATATTTATTTTTGGTTTTACAATAAGGAAATAATTAATGGATATTTTCAAAGCAATACCAATAACCGAATAAATTGTAGCCGTATAAATTTTACCTAATCCCTGCAATATACTTGTCTGTATCTGAGATAAAGACATTAATACTAGAATTATTGTTCCATAAATAAGCAGTTGGTATCCAGGTTTATTGTAGTAAAGAAACATAAAAATTTGCTTACTTAGCACAGCTAATCCTACTGCTGATGGAATTGCTATTAAAAAGCATACTCTTAATGCAAAGTTTATTTTACTTCTAACCAAATTTCTATCATTTAATGCCACTGCTCTGGATACGGCTGGCAAAATAGTTACAGCCAGTGCAGATATTATAGCAATCGGTACATTTATTAAAGAATTAAATAAACCATAGCTTCCATATAACGACTGTGCAGCTGCATGAGAAAATCCCCCTGCTTCAAGCCTTCTAAGTGTATTAATTGCATCAACAAGTGCACCTGCATTGATAACTCCTATACTAACTGTTATTGGTACACTGTATTTTATTATTTTTCTCATTATTTGTTTATTTGTATGTTTAATCGTTCTAATAGTATTTTTTGCTCTTTGCTCATGTTTGTTTTTCTCATAAACAACAATCAAAAACAAAGAAGAAGCAAGTGCTCCTAAAGTAGTACCCATTGTTGCCCCTACCACCCCTTGAGCAATGCCATTTTTCATAAAAATAAAAGCAAATAGAAGCGAAAAAACGGTGTTTATAATCTGCTCTAACACTTGAGATATAGCAGTAGGTTTCATATTTCCCCTACCTTGAAAATATCCTCTATAAGCAGATCCCATTGCTGTAAAAATTAATGCTGGACATAATGCTATAACAGAATCTTTAGCTTCTGTACATCCCATTGTGGAAGTTATTG
>Ga0255360_1000033_pt1 | contig 41958 bp, 42 predicted proteins | sample GFST50metaG_FD_186004 | JGI IMG/M metagenome (GOLD analysis project Ga0255360, IMG submission 186004) | Peat soil microbial communities from Stordalen Mire, Sweden - G.F.S.T50 | ecosystem: Environmental > Terrestrial > Soil > Wetlands > Peat | place: Sweden: Norrbotten County, Stordalen Mire... | reverse complement strand
GAAGTATAAGTGATACTAAAAATGGGTTAATTGTACAAGCTACTATACAAGCTAGTGATAGACCAATGGTAAGTGTAGGTGATGAAGTTTCTCTTGCTGTTTCAGGTTTAAATCAAGAAGAATATGGAACCGTAAAAGGAAAAGTAATGAGTATAGATGAAGATGCAAATATAGATAGCCAGAAAGGGAATGTGTATTTTAACGTAAAGGTTAAACCAGAACAAACCTTTCTTAAAGATAAAAAGGGTGAAAAAGTAAATTTGACAGTAGGAATGGTCACAGAAACAAGAGTTAAGTATGACAAGATAACTTATATGAAATACTTTTTGGAACAGATAGGGGTAAAGTTTGATTAATTAGCTGTTGGAGGTAGTTATAGTTTATCACAGTTAACTCGAGATATATGTGACAGCTATAAATACTTTTAATATGTATAAATTTAAAAATTTGGAAGGAGAATGATAAAATGAGTACAATGGCATTACAATTACCAATGAATTATGTGGATGTTGAAAGAGAAGAAATGGAATATGTTGATGGAGGTGTCTATATTCCATATTCAGGAGTGAGGGCAATAGCATTAGCATGTGGAATTGATCCAGTTGGGAGTGTATTAGTGGGATTGGGTTATTATAGAATAACTGCTATGTTTGCAGCTGGCTTGTCTAGAGCACTAGGTGAACTAGGTGATCTAGGAGGTCCAATCGGTGCAGTAATTGGTTTTGCAATAGGTGGTTTAGGAGCTGTAGCCATAGGAGGAGATTTTGCAGACGCATTGATACAAGGAGAAGGAATTGATTTTTCTCTTAAATATACTGCATGGGGGCATATACCATACGGAGTTAATGTGTCAGTAGAATAATTTTAAAAATAATAAAAAATTAAATGTAATTTCATGAGTACATTTTTATAAAAATGTACTCATGAAATTTTGTAGAATAAATATTTGAAATGTAATTCTTACAAAAGAGGTGTGAAGATTATGAAAAGAAAAATGAAATTATTGATGATTTTAAACTTAATATACTATTTAAATAATTTTTTTTATACATACATAAAAATTAAGTATAATATAAGTGGCATATTTGATTTGTGGGCATTTTCACCTTATTTTCTTGTACTGTTTACGACATTTTTTATGGAATCAATTTTATCTCAAAAAACAGATATTATAAAAGTTATGTCTATAATAGATTTGTCAATAAGAATATTAGCCTTGTTTGTAAATTATTATGCAGCATTTTTTAAGTTTAAGGATAATAATTTTAAGTTATCATTTTCATTAGAAGTTATAATGATACTCATAAATATATTTTTAGAGTTAAAAATATATAAAAAGATTGCTGACATGGGATCTTCTGGTGAGTATGGAAAGATTAAAAATGAGAATATTGCTCATGATTCTAAAATATATAAAGAATTAAAAAACGAAGATAAAAAAGTACTGATGGTAAATATAGGAATATGTAAAATTGTTTTTTTTACACAATTTTTTTTAACTGGTGCAATTATGAGGAGGTTTGGGACAAATTATAGAATAATATTTATAATAGTACTTATAATATTATTTATATATTATTTACAAATTTCATACTACACTTATAATTCATTTAGTATTGATAAAAAAGTATTAATTAAATTCTACACCCGTGATAATTCTACATTTTTTATTAGTCTTCTTATTTTACTTTACACAGAAGAATTTTTATATATTAATACTTCAAGTTATAATTTTATTATATGGATAATATCAGCACTATTTCTGGCTCCAACTTTAGCTACATACAAAAAAATATCCGATAGGTACCGTTAGCAATCGGTGCTGGACTAGGAACAGCAGGATTGGTATATTGGATGGGAACTGGTGTAAGGTTTAGTTAAGATAATAAACATGCATAGGAAATAAATTTTCTCTATGCATGTTTATTAATAAAATTGGAGGAATTATGTTTGATTTATTATGTATATTAGAGATTAATTTAGGTGCTTATATATCGAGAACGAGAAGAATTATTAAATTGGTACTTCAGTATATTCTACCAACTTTTATTACCGTAATTATATTTAGTAGTATAAATAAAAGTATTAATTTCCAATTTAAAGACTTGATGATTAATTTAATAATTATAAATTTCTTTTATATTGGTATTGTACATTTTTATATTCAGAAGAAATTCTTTATGACTTTAGATAAAGATATAATAATGAAGTTTATTCCTAATAAGGCTAGTGATTATATAATAACAAGAGTATGTATGATATTTATTAAAGCATATCTTCCTTTAATTCTACCGAGTATATTGACTTTAGGCACATTTTTCGTAAATTCAAAGTTAATATTTTATTTATCTTCTTTTTTGCTAATAATTTCTACTATTATCATTAATGTATGTATTGCTATTTATTGGAGATATTTCACAAATACAGCAATAAAAACATATGTACGAGTTGTTAGAATATTATTTTTTATATGCATGTTATTTTTATTTATTTTAACATCATTCTATACTCCGATTTATATTTTAAGCAACTATGAAGCTTCGTTCAGACATAGAAATGCAAGAAGTATTATAGAACTTAATATATATATACTTTTGATCATTATGCTTATATGTCTATTGGCTTATGTTATTTTCACATATACAAAAAAAAATTTAAAATTAAGAGCAAGAATACTCATTATTAATAGAGAATTTACTATTCGTATACATACAAATAAAATTTTGAACAAGATAGAAAAGTTTTATGAAAGTGTATATTCAATTAACTTATCACCATTAGAAAAAAATATTTTTTATAAGGATTTAAAAGAAACAATAAGAAAGAACAAATATACATTTTTCTTTATTTCGCTATATCAATTTATCAATGTCATAAGTGTTTTATTTTTTAACTTTGCAGATGAAATAAATACAGCTGAGACTTCTGTACTTGCTTCAAAGCTTCTAACTAGTATTGTTATTGGACAAATACTGTTATCATATTTTATTAGTAAATCATTTGAAATGAACATTAATATTGAAAATGACTTTGAAGTTTTAGAAAAATATAATATTAAATTCAACAAAAATAGTCTTATTAATGTAAAAGCAAGGCTGTTGTCAGCGATAGTATTTCCTAAAATATATTTCGTTTTTTATATATTAATATTATCTAGTATAATTAGGTTGAATAATTACCTTGCATTATTTTACTTGCTGTCAATGATTCAACTTATTTTCATAAGGAAAACAATGGAGCTTTGGAGAGTTAAAGTATTGAATGAATTAAACAGTAAAAGTGAAGTAATAAAGTTCATTAGTGTACTTGGAATATTAACTACGATTTCATTGTTTTTTATGGTGTATAGTTGTACGGATAAAACAAATTATTTGCAAGGTCAACTGGTTTTAATAATAATAACTTATATTATGTTTATGTTTCATTGGATTATAAATAATGTAAGAGCTAAAAGGGGATGACATTAAATTATGTTTGAAATTAAGAAATTAGTATATTCTTATGATGATATTGTAAATGTATTAGATGGAGTAAGTTTTGAATTAGAAAAAGGTAAAATATATTGTTTGCTGGGGATAAATGGTGCTGGAAAAACAACTTTGTTTAACTGCCTTACAGGATTTTTAAAGAGTAATATAATCTTAGATGAAGAAGTAGTATGTGAAAAAGTGCTATATATACAAGATAAAATGAGTTTCTACAATAATTTAACTGGAAATGAATTTATCCAAATGATTTTTAATTTAAAAAAACGTAAATTAGATGAAAAATTACTTAATAAATTATTAATTAATTTGCAAATCAAGGACAAGATTAATGAATTAATAGCAACTTACTCATTAGGAACTAGACAAAAGTTAGTATTAATTATAGGTTTTCTATTAAAATATGAATGTATTTTTATGGATGAACCCTTTGGAGCTATAGACTTTATATCAGCAGAAGTAATAATAGATTTTCTTAAAGAATTAAGAGATATGAATAATATTATAGTTGTATCAACTCATTTGATTGACATAGCACAAGAACTAGCTGATGTAATATTATTTCTAAATAATGGTAAAATGTATACCATCAACAATGATTTTAGTAATCCAAAGGAATTAAAGCAGTGGATAAAAGATAAGTCTCGATAGTATTCAGAAAACTAATGATCAGAATAGACATTCATCTAAAATAATTTTAATAGATTCAAGAAATTGAATATCTTCAAGTTCATCACAACAATTAAATAACCATTGACCTATAGTACATAAAGCTTCAATTGTTACGGCTTTGCGTAGATAGCATATTTATCTAGTAAATACAATAGTAGTATGTGCAACCATTGATTCATAAGAACGTCCTTTCTAATGGATTTGATTTTTAATTAATTTATTAGAAGGGATCTTTAATGTTTGGGCATTTTATAAAATGTAGATAAAGTCCTGTAGAAAGTGTGGTGAATAATATTATCAATTTAAAAAAAACTCCGTTATATGTTCAAGTTATGGATTATATAAAATTTGGTATAATAAATGGAGAGTTCAATTCTAATGATAAAATTCCATCCATACGAGAAATGGCTGAAAACTTGAGAGTAAATACAAACACAATTAGTAAAGCTTATCATAATCTTTTGCTGGATGGCGTTATTTATAAAAAGATGGGTGTGGGGTATTTTGTAGAATATGATAAAAATACTATTGATAATCTAAAAAAATATAAAACCAATGAAATTGTTAGCGTATTTATTTGTGAGATGGAAAGTTTAAATTTATCATCTAGTGTAATAATTAAATTAGCTCAACATAATATAGATTGCATGGAATTCATAAAATAAGGGTGAGTGTAATAAATATCAGCATGAATTATTATTATTGCTAATTGGAGCAGTATCATCAAACGTGTAATTAACTTAAAAACATACTTACTGGTAAAAGTCCAGTAAAGGTAATTACCAATAAGCCTAGTAGCTGATTGCTATGCGTGGTAGAAATACTAAAAAGCACGATGATAAAGTGTCCTAAAATGACACAAGCAAAAATTATAGGTTGTAAAATTAAGTAGATTCTCCTGTAATGCAAAAATAAACATATTTAATAAAATTAAAATACAAAATTAAAATTGGAAATTTTATAAAAAGCATATTTGTTGTTTACCAGATGGGAAATGCTTAATTATTATTTGTTATGATTATTTAAGATGAATCATATAAACCAAAGAATTTTTCTGCCACATTACTTTTATACAAGGGTGGGGGTACCTTTATGCAAAATCTATTTTAACGCGTATTACTATCATCTTACTGCCACAACACATGTGGAAACAGTGGTGTTGATACATCGCAAATAGCCTGATATCAAAGGCTTGGGGCATTTGCCCCTTTTTCTTTTGTGTGTTTTATGTTCCCATAGACTAGGGAAGGCAACGGAATTAGAGGTAGGGGGGGTAAACAATTTCGCAGAATTGAGTTTCGCGGAAAGGTTATGGTTTTGCGAAATTGTTTATGGAGGAAAAGGAAAATACCACCTCGCCTCAAGCACGTGGAAACCTGTGTACTGCTTAAAATGAAACACATATAGATAAATTATAGTAATATTAATGGTTTAAAGCCAGCGAGTGCATGTACATACATTCGAGGTTTTTTGTATACAGGAATATATTTATCTATAGTAGTATATCCTTAAAAAGGGATATAGATTGTATAAGATCTTTCTGACAGTTTATTAAGTAGGAATAAAATTATAAGCTTAATAATATATATTAGTATATTAATAGCTTGGAAGGTATAAATGGATAGTTTCATCAATCAAATAATAAATATTGATTGCTTAATAGGCTTAGAGAAGATAGAATCTGACAGTATAGACTTAGTGGTAACATCGCCACCTTACAATTTAGGCATACCTTATGATGAGTATGATGATAATAAAACAATTGATGAGTATATAGGTTTTATGAATAAAGTTTCAAAAGAATTATTTAGAGTTATTAAACCAAATGGGAGAATATGCATAAATATTCCGTGTGATGGAAGTATGAAACTAAATGACAATGAAAAAATAAAATATGATATTTCATACATTATTAAAAATACATTTTATAATGTAGGCTTTAAATATAGAGATAAAATATATTGGGATAAGCAAAATTTAAAAAGTGTAACAGCTTGGGGAAGTTATGAATCTTCATCTGATCCTAATATATTGCTACCTTTTGAAGAAATTATAGTATTTTATAAACAAACAAAGAAAAAAGAAAAGATAGCGGATAATGTCAATGAAATGATAGATAAGGAATTTCAGGAGTACTCAAATGGACATTGGGTAATTAAAGGAGAGGTGAGAAAAGGAAAAAATAGTTGTCCAGCACCATTTCCACAGGAGATACCAAACAGATTAATAAAAATGTTTTCATATAGAGATGATATAGTTTTAGATCCTTTTTGTGGTAATGGGACAACATGCTTAGTTGCAAGGAAATTAGCAAGAAAATATATAGGATTTGAATTATCTAAAAAATATACTGATTACGCTATAAATAGAATAAATCGATTATAGTATAGACCATTTATGGGAAAAATACCACCTATAGAATATATGTAAAATTCCATAGGAGGTATTTTTTATGCGTGATTTGTGCAACAATTTAATTTTTATTATAGAAAACTATGAATTATATTCTAAAGATAATATTTCTTTAGATGAGATAAAACCCAATTTTGATAAGGTATGTAATAAGTTAAATAGGTATCTTAAAGATTATGAAGTAGAGTATAATACTATAGGAGGAAAACCTAATAAACCATTTATACCGTTATTTGCAGTAAGGAATCCTAAATTTTCTAAACATATGACGCAAGGGATATATGTAGCTTTATTGATAAAGAGAAATGAAGGAATTTATATTTCTTTAAATCAGGGTACAGAGAATAGGGAAAAATCGGATATAAGAAACGAAAAAAATAAATATAGGCGTATATCGAATGATATAATAGCAACCTATGGTATTGAGTATAAAAATAATTTAGCTGATGATATCGATTTGACTAGTAATATACATGGAAATTTAAAAAGACCAAAGTCATATGAGGAAGGAAATATAAAAGCTATATTTTATGATATAAATATGTTGAAAATATATCATGAAAAATTTTTGAGAGATATAATTTGGTTTATGGAGTTATACAGAAAGGTATTAGTTAGTGGGAGTAATGCACTAGGTAATATAGAGCATAAGGAGATGTCTTGAGAATGTAACAAAGCTCGATAGAAAACTTATATAGATAAAATATAGTAATATCGTAAGTGATGGAACAAATACCGTCATGTAAAATAATCTCCCATTTGATATACTTTCATTAAAGTAAGTCGATAGGGAGGTTTTATTTTGGTTTCAAAACCAGAAGATTTAATTATCTGGGAACAAAGAATTAATGAAAAAAATAAAAGCGGATTATCTGTAGCAGAATGGTGCAAAATTAATAATATCAAGAAGCATATTTATTTTTATTGGAGAGATAAAATAAACAAGAACAAAAAATTAGACGATGAAATAAAATTTACTGAAGTCACTTCAATTCTTTCAAATTCAAATGATTTAGAACCTGATCAAAGAAAAGCAGATGATTTTCATATTCTCTTCAAAAATGTGCAAGTAACTGTTCCAAGCAACTTCAATCAAGATTCTTTAGCAGGACTGATGAAGGTTCTGCAGCAGTTATGATGCGTCATATAGCCGACGAGGCTGAACATATTTATCTTGCTCTTGGAGCAACAGACTTCAGAAAGCAGCAAAATGGACTTGCTGCATTAGTTTCATTAAATTTTAAACTTGATCCGTATTGTGGAAAAAGTGTTTTCTTATTCTGCAATAAAAAACATAACTCCCTTAGAGCACTAAGATGGGATGGTAATGGATTTATACTTGTTACAAAATTTCTTTCTGATGAAATGAAATTTCAGTGGCCTAAAACTCAAGGTGAAGTGAGAGATATATCAAAGCGTCAGCTTGAGTGGCTTTTAGAAGGGCTGCAGATTGATCAAAAAAAAGCTCATAAAGAGGCCATTAATACTGAAGGATTTGTTTTTTAAATTTCTCTAAAAGCTAGTAAAATAGCCGTTTTTCTGGTATAATATAATTAGATTATTAACCAGAAAGGAGCCTTAAAATGCAGTATTCAGATGAAAAGGAAAAGCGTATTAAAGAACTTGAAAATGAAAACAAAATATTGCAGGAAAAGGTACAATCTCTGGAACATAATGTAGAAGTTTTAACTCAAGCTGTGCTTGATGCAGCAAAACAGCGTTTTGGAGCATCAAGTGAGAAAACACCTTCTATTTATGGTCAATGTGTTCTTTTTGAAGAATTAATTAATGATATTCCCAATGAAACTGAAAATAAAGTTATAACTATAAAAGAGCATAAAAGACCATAAAAGACCTGTAAGAAAAAAAGGTGATAGGGAAAATTTGATTAAATCACTGCCACATGAAGTAATTGAATGTGTTCTTAATGAAGATGAAGCTATGTGTAAAATCTGTGGAAGTGAACTTAAGTTAATAGGAAAGAAAAAAGTACGATCTGAAATGGAATATATTCCAGCAAAGCTAATAATGAAGGACTACGTCCAAAATGTATATAAATGTGTTGAATGTGGGAAAAATGATATTAATCCTTATGATTCAATATATTGTGCGACTGTGCCAGCACCTGTGCTAACGCACTCTTTTGCTTCGCCTTCAATTGTAGCATGGATAATGTATCAAAAATATGTAATGTCAGTACCACTGTATCGTCAAGAAAAAGATTTTAAGAGAATGGGTGCTGAGCTTAAAAGAGATATGATGGCAAACTGGCTAATTAAAAGTTCTGAATATTGGCTTAAACCTCTATTTGATGAGATGCATAAACAACTGTTAACTAGTAGCATTATTATGAGTGATGAGACGACATGGCAAGTAAATCATGAACTAGGAAAGAAGGCCTCCAGTAAATCATACATATGGATACATAGAACTGGAGAATACGGAGGACCTCCAATAATTTTATATCAATATACTAGCTCTCGCTCAGGAGATCACGCTAAAAAATTCCTTGAAAATTTTCATGGTTATCACGTAAGTGATGCTTATGCTGGTTATGAAAAAGTGGAAGGAATTGTACGTTGCCTTTGCTTTAGTCACTTAAGGCGATATTATTTAGATGCTATTCCTTTAGATTCTAAGAAAAAAGAAATTATAGGATCCGACGGAGCCATTGGTAGAGCGTACTGTGATAAACTCTTCAAGCTAGAAAGAAAGTGGAAGGACTTATCCCCAGAAGAGAGAAAAAGAAATAGACTTATGCAAAGTGTTCCTGTGCTGGACGCCTTTTTCGCATGGGCTGAAAAAACATTTACCACTCAAGAATACTTAAAAAAGGCTTTGAACTATACTCTAAACCATAAAAAATATTTCACCAATTTTTTGCTGGATGGAAGAATCCCATTATCAAATAATTTATCGGAGATAGCAGTTAAACCGGTAGCCATTACTCGAAAAAACTCATTGTTTTCAGATTCAGTTGCTGGAGCTGAAGCTTCCGCATTAATATTTAGCATTGTAAATACAGCGATAGCTAATAATCTAGATGCTTATAAATATCTTGAATACATATTTCGAAATTTGCCTAATAGCAAATTTCCCCTAGAGCATTCAGAACTCAAAGAATATTTACCATGGTCAGACAAGGTACATCAAGAATGCAGTATAAATACAAAGGAGGAATCTAGCAATGAGTCAGCCTAATATTAATTTTATGATGAATATGACAAAAGATTTTCTTAGTGGAAAAATTGATATAGTAACTTATACTCTTGATTTCCCATATGAATTAGAGCAAAGATATAGTAAAATGAAGCGTGAAGACGACGAATACTGTGAACTGATATATGAATGCCTTTACGAAGAAGGGATATGTTTGGACAACAAGCTAACTGATGATGAGTTAAAAAAACTTATAAGAAAACAATATAATTACATAAAAAAAATAGCCAAAGAAGGCTTTTATTAAAAAATCAGCTTCGCATCGTTTGATGTGAAGCTGATTTTTTTAGGTACGTGGTATGTTCCATCGCTTACAAAAAGAGAGAACAGTTTAATAAAATGATTGAGGATTGTAAGGCTGGAAAAATAGATGTAATTATAACTAAGTCAATAAGTAGGTTCTCCAGAAATACTTTGGATTACCTCAACTAATGTAAGAATGCTTAAGGAAATAGGCATTGGGGTTATATTCGAAAAGGAGAATATCAATAGTTTGGATTCAAAAGGAGAAGTTCCTCAGTATTATATTGAAGAGAGCCATCCTGCCATAATAGACAAAGACATGTGGGAGGCAGCACAGCTTGAAATGGAGAGAAGAAAAGCCTTTGCTGAAAAATATAATATTAGTAAATTAGATTATGCCACAGTTGATAATCCTTTTGCTGGAAGAGTTATTTGTGGACACTGCGGCAGTACCTTTGGTAGAAAAGTTTGGAACTCCAATAATGAAAGACTTAGAAGAATTGTTTGGAGATGTAATAAAAAATATACAGTTAAAGGTGAAAAGAGCTGTGAGAATAAACATATAGATGATAGAGTTTTATATCAAGCTTTTATAAATACTTTTAATGCCATTATTGAAAATAAGGATTACTTTATGGAGAAGTGGAAGGAAGAGTTGCAAAGTGAAAATGTTTTAGTAAGATATAAGGCGAAGCAGTTTATAAGAATTATTGAAAATGCAGAAGTTTTAGGAGAGTTGGATATAGATTTGTTTTTTAGGATAATAGAGAAGATGACTGTGTTTGAAGGTAATAAGATTATTCTAACTTTGCTTGATGGTACTGAAATTGAGGTTGTAATTGAATAAATAATAGGGACATTTGGTTATGGTGGGGATGAAAATATCCTCATCATATTTTCTTTAGGAAAGTTTTGGGAATATTAGTCTCGATCTTTAGATTGTTTTGTCTTAACTACGACTTTCAGTAGCCTAACCAATCCCTGTACTTTAGTGGAGGATGGTTGAGTTCCATTTATTTTTTAGAGAGTTTTCTTACAAATCCACATGCCTGTCCTCTAAAATGTAGTATTATAGACAATTTCCATAAATATAATACGCTATATTTTATTGCATTTTCAAAATTTATGGACATAAAAAATTCTATACTTAATTCTTTGTGTTTTTAGAAATTCTTTAGATTTACTTAAGATTAAATTCAAAAAATGCGACTACTATATAAACATAGGCCAAGTAAAGTGATAAGGAGAAAAAATAAATCCATAAAATCATATATATTAATAGGAAAAAAAGGATTGTATATTTTGTTAATTGCTATGAAATCCATTTATAAATATCTTTTAATGGTGAATTATCCATTATGGGTGTGGTGAAAATTATTGGTAAACTATTTGCTTATAATATGATATCAAATAAAATAGTATTGTAAATAAATAAATTAAAAAGTAATAATGTATATAAATGTAGAAAACGGTGTAAAATGGTGAAATATGAAAAATATTTACAAGTATAAAATATTATGGTATCGGTATAAATGGTTAACCAATAAAAATAAACAAGCTTGCTTATTAGTATTACATAAAAGATGGGAGGTACTATTATGAAATCAGTTAATAGCAATGAACAACTTTGGACAAATCTTACTGTTGAAGTATTAGAAAACAGAGAAGAATATACAACATTAACACCAGGTTGTTGTTTTCAATTAGGATCATGTTGTTTACAGACATGTGCAGACTGTTGTTTCCAATTTTAGTCTATAATTAAAAAATAAATTTTTAAATAGACTAGTATTAAGTTAAAATAAGCAGGCTCTCTCCATTATTAATGGAGAGAGTTAATATAAAGGAGGAATTTGGTAAAATGACAATAATAACCAAATATCTATCAATGTATAATTTAAATAACAGTAATACATTATTGTTGAATGCTTTAACAGGTGCTGTAGACATAATTGATAATGATACGAAACATAAAATATTAAAAATTCAAAATACAAAAAGCTTAGATGGAATTGATGACAATGATTTGTTAAAAAGTTTAAAAGAAAGAGGATATCTATATGAGTCAGAAGAAGAAGAATTAAATGTGTTAAAGAGGCAAAAAGCAGTATATAACAATTATCTTGATAAACAAATTATTTGCTTTGTTATTTGTCCTACCATGGCATGTAATTTAAGGTGTACATATTGCTTTGAGAGTGAAGAAATTCGTAGTGAAACAAATGTAATGTCAAATGAACAAATTGAAAACATATTTAAGCATATTGAAGAAATAAAAAATGTGCGAAAAGCTAAGCAAACACTTGTTCAATTATTTGGTGGAGAACCTTTATTAGCTTCTAGCTTAGAAGTAAATAAGAAAATATTTTGGCAAGCTAAAAAGAGTGGTTCAAAGATAGTGATAATTTCCAATGGTACTCAATTAGAAGCCTACAAAGAATTATTACTAGAATACAAAGATATTATTGCTTCTATACAAATAACTATGGATGGTATTAAAGAAATTCACAATACCCGACGTATAAGAATGGATAAATCAGGTACATTTGATTCAATTTGTGAAGGTATAGAAATATTACTTGGTATTGGAATAAGAACCAATGTGAGAGTAAATGTTGATGGGAAGAATGTAGATAAATTAGGTGAATTTGTAAAATTTATTCAGAAAAAGGGTTGGTCAGAGAATCAATATTTCTATTGTGATATCGCACCTGTTACGAATCATCATGCAAGTAATAATATAGAAGGCTTAATGCCAGAAAATAAAATTGTAAAAAGGGTGTCAGAATTATTTCCTGAATACGACCCTAATAATTCTTTTTTTAGATTGACAATGTTTAGGGTATTAAATCATATTAATAAAGCTCTAAATTTAGCCGCTGCAACTCAAGAGAGTTTTTCTATGTTCAGCTATTGTGAGGCAAATAGATTACAATTCTATGTTTTTGCGCCAGATGGACATGTTTATGCATGCCCAGAAATAGTTGGAACAGAAGAAATGTCTATAGGTACTTTTAGTGATGAATTAAAACTTATTCCTGAGAAAGTAAATTTATGGAATGGAAGAGATATAACTAGAATACCGAAATGTAGGGATTGTAAAATTGCTACGTTTTGTGGTGGTGGTTGTGCATATGCAGCATTAAAAGTGAATAATGATATTGATTGTCCAGTTTGTGATAATGCTCAGGAGGTATTAGCGGAGTATATTGACAGTATTAAGGACTTCATTATTGCAAAGTATTGTTAGGTGAGATAATGGAATTTGATTATATAAAGGTAAGAGATTACGAAGAAAGCAAAATGGATGTATCAGAAGTGGGTAATTATTACGTATTATCTTTTTCAAACAGGGAACATATAAAAGTGTCTGAAAATTCAAAAAAAAATAATAGAGAAGTTTGATGGTAAAAGGGCACTTGATGAGATTATTTGTGAATTAGATAAGGAGTGTATTTCATTAACTCATGAGGATTTAGTGAAATTTATAAATGAATATTTATTGAGTAATTTGCTAATTGAAAATGGCGAAAAAAAAGATGAAATTGCAAGTAAACTATGGTTCCATTTTCCATTAATAAGTGGTAAAAGAATATCTAATATTCTTTTACCATTTAAATTTCTATATAAGAAATTTGTAGTATTATTAATAATTTTAGCAGTTGTATTTTTACAATTATATTTTTTAAAATTAGGATGCTATTCAATTAATAAATCTATTAGTATTTATAATATTAATTCAATTAATATTATAGTAATAGTTTTTATATCGTTTTTTGTACATGAATTAGGTCATGTAGTGGCGGCATTATATTATAAAATACCTGTAGGAGACATGGGGATAGGATTGTACTTGTTCAGACCAGTATTTTATACAGATTTATCAAATGCATGGAAACTTGATAGGCGGAAAAGGGTAGTTACAGATTTAGGTGGTATATATTTTCAGATAATATCAATACTCATATTATCTATATTTATGTTTTTTTATAACACAGTTACTTTAAGATTATCAATCCTGTTAATAATGATTTCAGTTGTTGGTAATATTAATCCAGTACTTAGATTTGATGGATATTGGGTTATAACTGATTTTCTGGGCATTGTTAACATAGATAAAAGAGCAATTGAGGTTATAAAAAGTTTGATGATAAATTTAATAAAAAATAGAGAAATTAAATTGGAAATCAATATAGAATTCAAAAAAGGGTTAAGAACGTTCTTTTATTTATATGTATTTTTATATATTGTATTTACTATTGGAATGGTAGCGTTGGGATTCTATATAGCTATAAAATCAATATGCAATATAAATACTTTCATAACTAGTTTTGAGCTTATTTATGAAAGTATTTATAATAAAGATTTAGGTATGTTTATTAGCAGAGTAAATAATTCCTTAATCATATTATTGCCTTTGTTGTATATAATATTATTTTTAGGTAGATTTATTAAAAGCTTATTTAAAATAAAAATAGTTAAATTGAATAAGTAAAAATGAATGGAAAGTTATATGAATTTTTATACATGGTACATTTATTAATATTTTTATAGGGAGGTATATTTGTATGGAATTAATAGATGTAAAAAATTTAAAGAAAGATATTAATAATGGTGAAATAAGTCTAGAAATATTAAAAAATATAAACTTAACTGTAAAAGAAAAAGAATATGTGGCTATAATGGGGAAAAGTGGCAGCGGGAAAAGTACACTGTTAGGAATCTTGGCGGGACTTGATACATCTACAAGTGGTAATGTCATTATAAATGGAACAGATATCACTCAATTAAGTGATAGTAAACTTTCTAACTTTAGAAATGAGAACTATGGTATAGTATTTCAGTCGTTTAATCTTATACCTATTTTGACTGCTATTGAAAATATAGAAATCCCTTTACTTTTCTCTAGGAAAAAAAATGATGTCAGAAAAAAATCAGTAGAACTTTTAGATTTAGTAGGTTTAAAGGGAAAGGCGAATATGTTTCCTAGACAGCTTTCAGGAGGTGAACAGCAAAGAGTTGCAATTGCTAGAGCGTTAGCAACAGAACCTAAAATATTGTTTGCAGATGAACCAACTGGTGCATTGGATAGTAAAAATGGAAGTCTTATATTAGATATATTAAATGACTTTAGGAGTAAGTATAATATGTCAATTATTATGGTTACGCATGATAAAAATGTTGCTAGTAAAGCTGATAGAATATTATATTTAGATGATGGGATTTTAGAAGAGGTGATCGATTACAATGGGTAATTTACTAAAAGTGTTTTATATGTACAATCTAAAAACATGGAAAAGAAATAAAATGCAATTTTTTTTCAGTATGATAGGAATAGCTATGGGAATAGCTGTCGTATTAGCAATTCAATTACTTAGTAGTTATAGCACCTTAAATTTAAAGGAAAGTTCGAAAATAGTAAATGGTGGAGATATTGGTATTGTTCCTAGTAATGCTGTAATTTCAGATTATCAACTTGATACATTGAAAGCATTGCAAACTAGTGGTGATATTGACTTTACTAATTCTGTTTGGAGTGCAAGTAATATAAATTTAAGAGGTAAATCTTCCGCTATAGTTTTAAGATTTATAGATACAAAAAAATATCCATTGTATAATAGTAAAAATAATAATAAGCTAAAAACCAATCAATTAAAAGATAATGCAATTATTTTGAGCGAAAATGTAGCAATAAGAATTGATGCTAAAAAAGGTGATATTGTTAAAATATTCAACAAATATACTGGTAATAATGAAAGTTATACTATATCTGAAATAGTAAAAGATGATGGTGAAACTGCTCAAGATATGAATGTATTTGGATATGCACTAGTAAATGATTCGAACTTATCAAAATTTGATGAGATTAATAATGCATGCAACAAAATTTATATAAGAGTAAATGATAGTGCAAAAATAAATGACATAACAAAGAAACTAAAAAATGTATTTGCATATGCCGAAATTAAAACATCTGAAGATGTATTTCAAGAGGCAAAAGATCAAATTGAAACTACAAAAAACGCTTTAATGATTATTGGTATTTTAACATTCGTAATATCTGGAATAGGTATAGCAAATACAATGCTATTATCTGTATTAAAGAGACAAAGAGAATTGAGTATATTAAAAGTATTCGGAATGAAAAATTCACATTTGCCATTTTATATGATGGCAGAATCAATAGTTATCAGTGTTTTTGCTAATATCATAGGCATACCTTTGGGTATTGTTTTTAGTACGGTTATATATCATGTGATTTATGGTAGTTGGATAGACTTTTCAAATACAACATATATGATTATGCCTATTAATTATATTGTTTTAGTAAGTATATTTGTTAGTATAGTGTTCACCTTTATACCAGCTTCGATATGTAATAAAATTAAGACTATAACAGTATTGAGAGAGCAATATATAAATATGGGAGAAAAATTGCAATTGACTGAGCCAATTTTAATTATAACAGTTGTGATTGGAATTGTATTTTCAGTATTGTTAAAGTCACTTGTTGGAATCTTATGTAGTTTTGGATTACTTATATTTGGAGGACTATTATATATGCTTTTAGGAACTATTCTAAAAGGTATATCTAGGTTATCAAATATGGGAAATAAAACCATCCTCTTTACTTTTAGAAATATGGGACGGCAGAATAAAAGAATTTCAATAGTACTTGTTACCTTAATAATAGGCATGACTTCTGTAGGAATAACGGTAAACATAAGCGATGGTATACTGCCTTCATTAAAGAAAGTTATTCAAAATCAGCTGGGCTATAATGTCCTAATTACTACATCACTAGATAATTCTAGTGATGTAGAAGATAAATTAAGATCTGAAAAAGATATATATAGTTTCACTAAAGCTTTACGTACTGACACTTCTTTAAAGTATATAAATGGGCAGGACAAAGAATTAGTATTTGAGGAAAATATTCAGAAACCATTGTACAAAGACAAGCTTAATAATTTATTAATTGAAGGCTTGAAGTTTGATAAACAACCTATAAATTGCAAAATGAGAACAGGAAGATGGCTCAATAAATCAGATGAACTCAAGAATTCGGCAGTTATTAGTTCCGAATTAGCTGATTGTATGAATATTAGAGTTAATGACGAAATAGGTATGATAATAGAAGGGAAAATCGTTAAATTTAAAGTAGTTGGTATAAAGGATAAAACTGTTGTTAATACTTCTCAAATTACCACAACGTATGGAATGTTAAATGATAATGTAAATTGGAATTCAGTAGTATATTACGTTAATGCAAACAATGAAAATCTTCAGGGAATTGTAAAAAACCTTAATCAAAAACTTGATAAAGCATTTGTATTAAATATTGATGACTTATTACCTTCATTATATCGAGCAGTCAACAATCAGATAATGTTGTTTTCTTTTGTGGCTGTATTCTGTATATTAGCGTCTATATTTTTAATGTCAAATATGACTCTTATAACTTTTTTGGATAGAATGAAAGAGTTTGTACTCCTCAAAATAATGGGTGCAAAGAATAGTAATATAATTAGGATAATAATATTAGAAAGTTTAATTGTAGGTTTTATAGGGGGATTAATTTCTGTAATATTTACTGAAATATTAACAAGTGCATTTTTTAACTTAATATTTAAAATGAATTATATAATAAAATACAGTACTATTCCCGAACTGATTGGGTTGTCTATAATAGTAGTATGTATATCAGCATTACTAGTAATACCACAAATAAAAGTAAAACAATTAAATATATTATTAAGATCAGAATAGACCAGCTAGTAATAGTCAATAGATTTTTATAAAAAAATTTATCAAAAAAAATAGGCATCACAAAAAATCCATTGAAAAACACGAACAATGGAAATTGACTCCTAATTTTTTTCTAGCCGTTAGGCTGCTTTGTTACTTTTGTTGTTAAGATGCATTTTAGCATGTATTTTAGGGTCGCGTAGTTCATACTCTTTCTGGTTTTTAAGAACGGAGAATATGTAGTTAATAAGTTTATGCATTATTGCTACTAATCCTACTTTTTTACTTTTATTATTTAGATTTTCTTTATAGTAATTAAGTAAAACTTTGTTTATAGGTTCACCGTTTCTACAGGTTCGTATGGATGCTAACGCGACAGCGTATAAGGCTCTTCTACCAATTCTGGTACCTCGTTTAGACATAGTGTTTCTATCACTATTAAACTTACCAGATTGACTAACAGAAGGATCTAAACCAAAATAGGCAACTAAGTGCTTAGGTTTAACAAAACCTTTAATATTGCCAATTTCACTCATTATTGTGATGGCAGTTAATTCACCAACACCTGGTATTGAGTAAAGTAATTGTACATTCTTTTTAAATTCATCAGAAATCCTATTGCTACGCATTAATAGATGTATTTCTTTTAATAGATTTCCAATTTGGATTTCTAATGATTCTATTATAGCAATTGTATTAATTATTTTTACAAATAAACTGGGCGATTTAAGCCCGATGTAAACAGCTTCTTCAGCAGCATCAATTAGCTTTTTATAAATTTTCTCGCTATGTGCTTGTCCTTTTCTTGAATTGATAGAAATGAGATTAATAAGCTCATCTCTATTAGCATTTAAAACTGCTTCAGGACTAGAATACTTTTTTAAAATAGCTATTGATGTTTTACCAGTAATGTCTGAAAAGACAGAACTATAACTAGGGAATATAACTCTTAAATCAGTAGAAAGCTTTTTTTTAAAGGTAGATTTACTATCAGTAAATTTATAGTAATCTCTACAAAGAGATTTTAATGTGTAGATTTCAATATCAAAAACAGAAGTATATTTGACATCTTGAAATTTACCTATAGTAGCAATGGTTAATGCATCTTTTTTATCATTTTTCACTTTTCTTATGTCCACATTCTTGTTACAATTAGTAATGAGTGGATTAAGGATACATGTTTCAAACGTATCTTTAAGAAAGTGGAAAAGAGTAAGATGGTATACACCAGTAGATTCCATGAAAATTGCCGTTTTCATGTTAAACTCTTCTTCCGCTTTTTTTATTTGATCTACTAGGTAATCAAAACCATTTCTATTATGCATAATCTTAAAAGGCTTTCTATAAATTTCACCGTCAGGTGCTAGTATAGCAACTACTGAGAAGTCTGCTGATACATCAATTCCAACTGTTGGTCTATAAAAAAATTTACTCATATATATTATCTCCTTTGTTTGTGAGATAGAATAGATATTCCATTTCTATCAGTAATTTTGTAACCTTGTTTGTGACACAGGTAATTCCCAAAGGGAAACCTAACCAGCTAAACACAGAATTCTCACTGATGGAATGATACGCTCGTTAACGGGTAATAATGACTCGATAGAGTCACTTCCCAGGGGGAATACATCTATCTTCTATTCAGGAGATATTATACATCAATATTTGCTAGTGTGGCTCCCCATTAGGGAAAATTAATAGAAAACTAAGTTAGATGAGATTAGTACACCCTATCGGGTAGAAGATCTTCGAATAATAAAAAAGAAATGAGTTGTAATGTTCGCTAGAATTCAAGATAGTTTTCTATTGAATGTTATGACTACATTATACAAGGAGGTATTATTTTATGGGATTTAGATTAAAAGTTGAAGGAACAGAGACAATCGAATTAGGTGCAGGTAACATCGAAACTGTTAAATACAAAACAGATACACCTGATGATTCCAATGCAAGATCAACAGAAGTAGGTTCGATTCTTACAGTAACTGGAAAAATTATTACTGCTATTGATGGTGATAAAGCAGACGATACTATTAAGTTAGGTACATGGTCATTAGTATCTGCAGAAAAAGCTGATTGTTACAGAAATGTTACTGTAGAAGTAGTGGCTGCAGATCAAATAGTAAGAAAAATTACTATTCCAAATGCTTTTGTAGTTGATTACACAGAACAATACGGTGATACAGAAGGCGTTGGAACTTTCGAACTTATAGTTAAACAGAAAAAAGATAAGAATGAATTTGTTAAGCTTGAAGGCGGATATTCCTTCGATTAATTTAATTGGTTGTTAAAAAATTTAAAATTGTAAGTTACATCAGAGTTAGAAGGCAGAAAATTTCTGTCTTTTAGCTTATACATATTCAAAAAAAATAACTAGTCAGTATGCTAGTTTATTTTTTGAATATGCTTTATAAAAAAATACTTGGAAGGAAATGGTTTTGTGAAAAACTACTATGACGTTTTACAAGTAAGGAAAGATGCATCTAGTGAAGAGATAAAAAAATCATATAGAAGATTGGCAAGGCAGTATCATCCAGATTTGAATAATGGAGATAATAAAGCAGAAGAAAAATTTAAGGAGATAGGAGAAGCTTATGCTATTTTAATAGAAGAAGAATCAAGAAAAAAATATGATTTAAAATTTTTTGGTAAAAAAGAAGAGAATCAATATGAGAATAAGAAAAAACATGTCTACAAAGAGCAATCAAATGCAAAAATAGATATTGAAAATATAGAAGCAAGTTTTGAAAATTTTTTTGGATTTAATCCAAAAACTAAAGAAAAGAAAATAAATAATAAAAAGAATCCAATAGATACTACAGGAGTGTTTGAAAGTTTCTTTGGAGTAGGGAAAAAGTGAAACTTGAAGGAAGGGTTTGAGTTTGAAAAAAATATTTAATTACTTAAATATTGTGAAAAATTTGAGAACGTTTTATGCAATGAAAAAGATAGAGAGAAACTTAGCTAGTGAAGAAAATTGGATTTCAGTATTAATAATAGATATTACTATTGGAATATTAATTTTAGCAGCAGTTGTTTATGTGTTTTATATTAGTCAAAATTTCAATTTAGAAATTGCAACTATAGCATGCATTTTGATGTTTTTCATAACTTATATAGTTAGAGCTACGGTTTATGTACATAAATATGACAACAAATATGAAGGAATAAAAAAGCTCATATTGATTGATGAGGATGGAGTCTATAAGAAGGAATGGAATATAGATGGGAAAGCTTCACTGTTAATTGGGAAAAATACTAGAAGTAATGAGGTTGATATAGATTTAGCAGATACTGAGTATTCATATCTTATAAGTAAACAGCATGCTACATTAAATTTTGCCTCAAATAACTGGTATTTAGAAGATATTGGTTCCTCAAATGGAGTTGGAATAAAAAAGCTAAGCGATAATATAAAAAGAAAATTATATAAAGATGTTCCATATAAATTGGATTTAGGAGATGTAATTTATATTGCTAATACAAAATTAATTATAAAGTAGTGGAGGAGTATTATTATGAGTTTAATAAGATGTTCTAATGGTCATATGTTTAATCCCAAAAAGCATGGCAATGTTTGCCCGTATTGTGATATTTCGGTGGAACAAAATTTTAAAAAAGATGGCAGTGATTCAGTAAATAAAATTGTTGATTCCGAGCAAACTATGCCTTATTGGGACGAGTATGATGGAATGGAGCCTGTGGTTGGGTGGATTGTATGCATTGAAGGAGCACAAGTTGGACAAGATTATAAAATTAGGAGAGAAAAAAACTTTATTGGAAGATCTGAAGAAATGCATATACAAATAACTGGAGATAATAGTATATCAAGAAAAAATCATGCGGTTATTATTTATGATCCTAAAACTAGGAACTTCATTTTAAAGTCTGGAGATTCTTCAGGACTAGTGTATTTAAATAATGAAGCAGTGTACTCTCCAATTCAACTGACAGCATATGATGTTATACAAATGGGAAAGAGTAAGTTTATTTTTACCCCTTTGTGTGGTATGCATTTTGAGTGGGGTAACAATGCTGAAGAAGAGAAGGAAAGTTAGAATATGGATATGTATGTACTGATTATATTCATTGTTATAATTCTTTTCCTACTGTTTTTAAGATACGCTTTAAAAAATAAAAATGTAGAAGAGTATGTATTAGGAAATGATCAGAGTATTGGTAAAAGGCAAGAACAAGAGGATAGTTTTTCTACATTAGAAACGGAAGTTGGAGTCATTGCAGTGCTTGCTGATGGGATGGGTGGCTATGCAAATGGACGTGTGGCAAGCAGTTTTGCAGTAAAAACATTTATAAGTAGCTTTAAGAATTCAAAAGGTTTGTTTTTAAAGCAGAAATTTCTTGAAGATACAACTTTTTTGGCGAATAAATTGCTAATTGATTACACTAAGGGAATAAAAACAGGTACTACGCTTGCTACGGTCATAGTAGATGAGGGTGATCTTTACTGGGTTTCGGTAGGTGATAGTGCCATAATGATATTTAGAAATGGAGAATTTATAAATTTAAATAAAAAGCATAATTTAGAAGAATTACTCAAGGAAAAATATCATGAAGGCAAGGTTTCAAAAGATGAATTATTAAACAATCCAATGAAAAAAAGATTAACCAGTTTTATAGGTTATGAAGGATTAAATGAAAATAGTATAGAGCAAAGTAGTCATCCATTTAAGCTGCAAAAAGGAGATAAGATATTGCTTTGTAGTGATGGTGTTTATAACAGTATATCAGAAGTAGAAATGGAAAAGGTTCTTAGAAGAAAAATTAGTGTGCAGGAGGCTGCAGAAGAGGTTATAAAACTTATAGATGAAAAAAATCATCCCAAACAAGATAATGCCACAGTTATAATTATACAGAAGAACTATTAAAATGAACCTTTTAAGATAAATATTAATGGGGTGTTCAAATGCGAAAAAATAGCAGTGATTTTAAAACATACTTTACATCAGAAGCCGGGACATATGCTGTAAATAAGGACTACTTTGCTTTTATTGAATTAGATGATTATGCTTGTTATTTAGTAGCAGATGGTATAGATTCTGATGATGAACTTCAAAGTGCTGAAATAGCAGCAAGAAGTATATTTGAGGATTTTTATAAAAAACCTACAATTTCAAGAAGAAAGATAAAAAAATATCTAAATCATGCTCATGAAGTATTGATAGAACAGAGTAGAATCGTAAGACTTAAGTCAAGTATTATAATGGTGGTTACTAATTATTCTAGAGTTGTATGGGCAGTTGCTGGAAATACTAGACTATATTACTTTAGAGAAGGAAATTTGAAATTTACTAGTAATGATCAAAGCGTAGCACAAATAATGGCTAGTTCGGGTAAGATAGATATTAATGAGATAGATAGGCATGAAGAAAAAAATAATCTTACAAATTATTTAGGAAAGCCTAATAATTTTAAACCCTATGTTTCTTTTAAACGCAAGCTTATGGATGGAGACATTATGCTCCTTTGTAGTTCGGGATTTTGTCAATCCATTAAACCATATCAAATTCCCCTTTCATTAAAAGACTCAAAGGAGCCAGATGAATTTGTTGATAAACTAGAGGACATGCTTCTAACGAATCAGAGAAAAATTATAAATAATTATACTATGGGAGCAGTATTTGTAAATAAGACTTTTAAAGAAAATAATAAAGACAAAATAAGTCTTGCAAAAAAAATAGGTCTAGCAACACTTGCTGTAATTGTTGTCGTAGGAATAGTAGTATATTTAAAAGTAAGTGATAACAAAAAGCAAGCGGCAATAAGAGCAAACGCAATAAAATATGAAAATGAAGGCGATCAAGACGTTAAAGATGGAAATTTTGACATAGCACTTCAGGACTATCAAAAATCAGATGATTATGCAAAACAATTGAAAAAGAACGATATGCAAAATGAATTAGACCAAAAATCAAAAATTACTGAGTGTGTAAGTGATGGAGATAAAAGTTATCAAAGCAAAGACTACTCTGGAGCAGAAAAAACCTATGAAAAGGCATTAAAAATGGCAAGTAAACAAAAAGGCTACGATGAAACTGAAATTAAAAATAAAATACAAGAAACGGAGTTATGTTTAAATGTTTTAGACCTTGAAAAACAAGGCGATGATCAAATAAACAATCAAAAATACGATGATGCAAAAGATAGCTATAATAAAGCGAAAAATCTTGCAGCTCAAATTCCTATGCAAGACGTAGAAAAAGATATAGATTCCAAGCTTACAGATTTAAATTCTAAAATTACAGATTTAAACAATAAACAGCAACAATTACAGGGAAGTGAACTTGAAAAACAGGGTGATGATAGTTTTACAGCTCAAAACTATTCAAAGGCACTTTCATGTTATCAGACAGCTCAAAGCATATATCAGCAATTAAATGATATGCAGGGGGTTTTAAGCATTCAAAGTAAAATTGAAAACGCACAAAAAATGCTAACTCCAACAGTTCCAGCATCAAATACTGGAGCTCAAAGTACACCGCCAGCGCAAGGTTCAGCAACACCAACTAATCAAGCACCACCAACAGCTCAAACTGCAGCGCCAACAACAACTCAGCAACCTGCAGCTTCAACTGGAAAGTAAATGAAAAAGGAAGATTTAAATGAAGGATACAATACTTGAAAGGTTAAATAAAATTGAAGATCTAAAACAAAGAAAATTATTAAAAAATATTATTACAGGTGTTTTTGTAAATTTGCAGGATTATCAAGAAAATATGTATGAAAGAATTAAAAAGCAAGTATTTGATGAAGTTACAGATACAGAGGAAAAATATAATATTTATATTACCTTATGTGAAAAAGAAAAATTTGATCCTGTTAATGAATGCTTTTATCCAATTATAAAAGATGATTTAGAAGATGAAATGTATGATATGAAACAGATAGCTAAAAGGTTAATAGCTAAGGAAAACATAAAGTTGTTCACGATTTTTATGAAATGTGATTATGAAGAAATTAAAAATATTGTAATGAAAAAAGAAACCTACAAAGGTGAAATAATCACAGATAAAGGAAAGCATGAAATTGAAATTAAGTTAGAACAGAATAAAAATTATATTCACGAGATAGAAAAACTGTACAATATTTTTCAGAAAAATGGTATAACATGGGCAACGGTAAATAATCCTTATGCAAATAAGTTTTTTGATGTTGTTCTTATAAATTCTGAAGAAATGCAAGCAAACGAGAATGTTTTATCTATCTCCTTTGATTTAAAGGAGCATGAGCAATACAAACAAATGGATATTGTTCCACTTTGGAACATTGAAAAAATCAGTATTAGAAGTGGAGGCTTTCCAGTACCAGCTCAAGATAAAATAAATCTTGAACATATAGTTGCACTTAAAAATCTGGGAGAGCAAAATGGATTTTTGGTAGATGATAGTGAAGATATTGTAAAATATGTAATTCATTTAGAAGAAAGTTTAAACATTGTGGCTTCAGAAGATAGAAAAAGTGCATGGAATTTACTTAAAATAATACAGCCTGAACATAATAGGGTTTTAGACGAGATATTCGAATGCCAGGTTTTTTCAAATAAGCAAAAAGACAATTTTATTAATAAATATAAGAAAAAGCATGAAGTTATTATCAGGACAAAAGGAGAAATAAATCAAATTGTAAATTCTTTTGAAGTAGCTACAGATTTTCAACTTAAAGACATAGAGATAAAAGACCAAATAGGAGAAATGCAAAATACCTATGATATGAATTCCTTTATTGTAGATGAAATAAGAATGGGAATAGAAAAAAAAATAATGCTATTGAAGTTTGAAGTGAAAAAAAGTCATGATTTTATTAACTATGATTTAATAAGTTTTTTGACCTCAGAAGTACAAATGTATTTTCCAGAATATAAGTGTGAAGGTGTATTAGTATGAATTATGTGTGGGATTTAGTTATAAAGGCAGAAAGGTCTGGGATTTCTCGTGACAACATATGTTTTGTGCCAGCTAAAGTGTATTCACCATATATGGAACTATGTACTGAAAATTTAAATAATGGCTTAATAGAAAAAAAAGTTGAGGTCAATCCCAATTATAGATTTTATGAAATATTTAAAGACATGTTCCATTTGAATAATAATGAAGACGAAGAAATTAGGTATGAATTATTTGATATACTAATGCATTTTTTAACCGAGATAGATTTGAATCAAGGAATGAACAAAAGGGAATATTATGAAAAATTTATATTAGAGGATTTGGAAAATGGAATTTTTGGTGAGGAAGTAAAAGAAAAAATTCGATTTTTTAATTTAGAGGAAAAATATTTAATAGCTCAAAACATTTTAGATTTATACACTACGGGGCAAACCATGTATATATTAAAAAATATTGTAAAAAGCATATTTAAAAATTCAATAATTTATTCTAATACAGATGAAAAGGAAGAATTGATTTTTTATATAGGTGAAGAGAAAAATGAAGTGATTGAAAAGAAATTAAATCTATTAATAATACTATTTTTACCTATAAAGTATCAGTTAGAAATATATTATGAAAATCATTTTGGAATCATTGACATTGATGAGACAATGAGAATAGATCAGATAGCATTATACTAAAGGAGGATAGCAAAAATGCAAGGATATAGGCTTAATACAGTAAAAAATAATTTAAAAAAAAGATATAGAAGACAAGAACTAGAAGAAATGACAACCTTTCAACTGAAAAATATATGCCTAAATGAAAGAATAGTGAAAAGTGTAATAAACAACCTTGACAGAGAGAATTTTATAGAAACTATTTTAAAGTATAGGGGTATAAAAGAAAGCTACCTTATAAATGAATTTAATCAAGAAGGCTATAATAAGCTAAGTGATATATTAAAAAATTGCCTTGTAAATAAACTTCAGAATAGAGGGAAAATCAAAATTCCTGCTAAGATAACTCTTTATGAGGAAATAGGTATTAATAAAGAGGACAAGTACACGGTTACTGTGGAAAATAATGAAATTGGAGAATCAAATGTACTTGTAGTAAATGAAAATAATGATTTGTGCGGTGTGTTTAATCTTGTAGCAGATGACATAGATAACAAACTATATTATTTAGTAGTAAAAGAAAACATAACCTTTAAAGCTTCAAACAATAAAAATTACAGTCTTCTGTTTTTTCAACATGACGATTCTGAGAGCATTTATAGAGCATACCATTCTGATATGCCTCTTTCTAACTTAAATTTAAAATACTATAAGATAGCAATTCCAACTTTTGAAGTGCGAAAACTTGAAGAAACAAGCGCAGTACTTGCCATTGATTTTGGAACCTCAAATACAACGGCAGGGGCATATTTAAACATAAATTACACATCTCAGCCCTGCTATAATGACGTATTAAATCATAGAATAAAGCTAAGTGATATAAACCTTGTAAAGTTTAAGGATGTCACACGTAGAGATGAAAGATGGATAGAGGTTTTACCTACCATTGTATATATAGACGATTGTTCTGATAGTGAAAATATAAAATATTCCTTTGGGTACGAAGCAGAGCAAAAGATGAAAAGAAATGATTATATTTGTACAGCTAGCGTATTTCAAGGAATAAAAAGATGGATAAACAGTTACACAAAAATCGAAGAGATATTTGATGAAGAAGGATATTCAGCATGTGTTAAAAGAAGTGAAATAATAAAAGCATACTTAAATCACATAATAAATGTAGCTGAACATCAGTTTAAATGTAAGTTTAAAAAGCTTCATATATCAAGTCCAGTAAAACTCAAAAATCAATTTATAGAAATGTTCAATGAAATAATGCCGGAATATGAAATAGAAGAGAAAGAAGCTTTAGATGAAGGTGTTGCAGTACTATACAACACTATAGAAAAATTAATACAAAACAAAAGCTTTGATGAAGATGAAGAGTATAAAGCACTTATCATAGATTGTGGAGGAGGAACTACAGATTTATCCTCTTGTTCTTTTAGAATTGAAGAAGGAAATATTTCCTATAAGTTAAAAATAAATACCACTTATGAAAATGGAGACACAAATTTTGGTGGTAACAATATAACCTATAGAATAATGCAATTTATAAAGATAATACTTTCAGGTTACTATATGAATGAAAAGAATACCATAGATATAGATGATTTAATAGATGTTCCAAGCACAGACATATTTAGATATGTAGATGAAATGGGAAAAGAAAAACTCTATGAGGAGTTTCAAAAGGCTTACGATTATGTGGAAGATATTATACCAACTAGATTTAAACAGTATGAGAATAAATCAAAAGAAGAATATGCGAGAGTTAAAAATAATTACTATTTTCTATGGGAAATAGCAGACAACATGAAGAAAGAATTCTATAAAAAAACAAACGTATTTAGAACAAAGTTCAATAGTTTTGATGAAGAAAAAGAAAGCGATCTTATGATAACTCCTTTAAAAAAGTGGGATTTGTCTATATTAAAAAAAGGTAAATTGACCAGTGTATATGAATTTCCAGATGTAGTATTTAACGTAAAGGAAATTAACAAGCTAATAGAGGGAGATATATATGAAGTAATAAGAAAATTTTTGGATAGTTTTTATGAAAACGGAAGACTTCAGGAATATTCAATAATAAAGCTTACAGGTCAATCTTGTAAAATAGAGATTTTTAAAGAAGCACTAAAGGAATTTGTACCAGGTAAAAGCATAGAATTTAAACAGAAAAAAGAAGAAGATGAAGAGGTTTCAGACCTAAAGCTTTCCTGCTTAAAAGGAGTTATTAGGTACCTATATGCAAAAAATATGGGAAACATAGAGGTAAACATAAAGAACGAAGTGCCAATAGTTCCATACTCTGTTAGTACCCTAACTTACAATAATTCTGAAGTAATGATGATATGCAGTTTAGAAAAAATAAATAAAGGAAAAGGATCTATTTCAAGACCTATAGGAACTCAAACCATAGGATTTTTATTGAAAAATGTGGAAGGGAAGCTAAGGCATGAATATGTTTATATAAACAATTACGATGATTATGAAGCAATAACAGAAAAAGAAATAACAGGAGAATACTACGGTAAAATATATCAAGATGACATAGATACTATAAGCAACAAGGAGATAAAATTTTTTGTCTTTGCTCATGAGAAAAGTTGGGGTTTCTACGTTTTACCAATACAAAGAGAAAATGATCAGCTTTATGTAGGAAAGAAAAAGTATTTTGCATTTGAAAATGATTTATCAGAACTAGATTTTTTTGATGGATTAAAATAAACACTTTACAGGGGGGAAAAAATATGTTAAAAAATATGTTTCCTAAATTTGAAAAAGGAAGAATATTGAAAATAGAAATGCTTGAAAATTTAAGAGATTATCCAAGAGATTTAGTTGATATAAAGTATAAAAATTATTCAGATGGTATAATTACGGGTGCAGAATTAGTGGTTAATAAAAAAGACATTACAGTACAAAGAGGCATAATAAAATTTAAGGACAAACTATACGTGCTAAAAAAGGAAATTATTGTTCCTTACAATTGTATAAGCAAGGAGCAGGTACTAAAAGTGAAATTTACTGAGGAAATACCAAAGAATGATTTCACAATAAATGATGCAGAAATATTTATAGATGAAAATGTCTATTTACAAAGTAATGAAATTGAATTAGGCAGGTTTAAACTTCACAAAAATGCAGTATTAAGGTCTAAATATACAGATTTTTACGATTTTTCAACGGAGTACAATACCATTAATATAATAAACTCACTTTATGCAGGGCTAGAAATAGAAACAATAAACCCTGCTATATTGAATTTTTTTTCACAAGCACTTTTTAAAACAAATATAAATAATATCCATGATGTTTCCTTTGCAATGCAATGTAATAAAGAGAATCATATTGATAGAAAGTTAATAATTAATTACATATCTAATAGATTAGGCATAAGTAATAAGTACTATTCTAATAGCGAAATATACAATTTTTTATGTGAAATATTGCGAGAAGCTGAAGGCGGAAATTCTCAAAGGAATGACGGGAGAATGGGGAGAAAGTCTAGAATTATTGTGGATTAGGGTTCACTTTTCAGCAGTATATTTTAATGAAAAAAATATAGGAATAAAGGGATGATAACATGACAAAACATGAAGCCTTAGAGCATTTCTATAGTAATTATGTTGAAACAATAAGAATGGAAAAACTGAAGCTATTAGATGAGTACTATGAAAAAAATAGGGATATGCTTTTTTATAACTTTATTGATAATTTTAGAGAACTATGCTTAAAGATAAAATATATGCAGTATAAGAGAGAAAAAGATAGTATAGGTTATATTAATTACTCTATGCTAAGAACTAATATTATGGATAAAAAGTATGATTATGTTGTAGATTCATATAGTAAGTATTGGTATTTTGACAAGGAGAATTGTAATATAACATACGATGCGTCCTGGAGCTTTAAATTCCTAGAGGAATTTGGGGATACATTGCAAATAGAAAGAAAAAAATATATGAATAAGATAATAACAACAGATGTAGAAAAAATAATAATAAAAGATGCAAATTTATATAATAAGAAGATTATAAACATTGCGAGAGCTGCAATGCCTTATTCTGTTCGATTAAAGGAATTTAAAGAGCTAATTAAAGAAGAGATAGTTGAAATTAGAGTTGGAGATTATCGTGGAATGAGCGAAGTTGTTTACAAATATGGAGATGTTATATGAATAGTTATTTTGAAATATATCAAGATAAAAGAATTGAACAGTGCATAGAGCCAAGAGGAGCATTAAAGAAAATAGATTTTAAGGATGATAAAGAAGAGATAGAAAATATGGCAACGCAGCTTTTTTTAACAGAAAAAAAGGAAAATGAATATGTAGATTACATAGAAAGACCTGGGTTATTAATTTCAGATAATTTAAAAGAAGTGTTTGAAAAATATAAAGAAGAGATTATAAGTAGACCAGTTGTACTATCAGATAAGAAAAATAAGAAGCAAACTGTATATTGGCAAATTGCAATTAAGGCTATAGATTGTATTTCGGACAAAAGTGAATTTGATAAAAATGGAACATTAAAAAAGCTTGTAATAGATGAAAAAAAAGCTGGGCTGAAAAGAATTTTTAAAGTTAAAGGTATATTAGAAAACATTATAATAATTAGACTAGATGTGGCAGAAAGTATTTTAAGGCGTGATTTTACAGGTATAGCATTAAAGAGGATTGAAAAATCATAGGAGGTATAGTATGGATAGAATATATGTGGTTAATGGTGCCACGTTAAGCTGTAGCTGTGGCAGTGATTATAGTAAATTAAAAGTATGTGATGAGAGAAATGTATATACCAATGGAAAACTACAGGCAAATGTATTAGATAGTAAACCCAATTTAAATATAATGCCATTTTCAAAGTGTATTGGTGAAAGAAATCAAGGTAACATAATAGGAACAGATAGTATGGGTAGGCCACAAAGAGTATGTGTTCCTATTATCTTTATGGAATGGATTAATGGAAAAAAAGATACCTTGGTAGAGGGTTACCCCGCACTTCTGGACAAATCAACAATCATGTGTATGTGTGGTGGGAAAATAATTATTGAAGACGATGGACAGTAAAAATGTATTGGAGGATATTTTTATGGAAGATAGCAGTATTATAAACACTTATGGAAATATTCAAGTGACAGCTCCATATAAACTTCTAGCTTTAACTAAATTAAAGGTAGAAAAGAAAATAAATGACCATGGAAGAATTTTCTTTACAGGAATTATTTCTGATGAATATAAAGAAAAATATATTGAAATATCAGACTATAAAAAAGAAATAGAAGTAAATTTGGTCAAGAATGGTGCTATAGAAAGCTGTATTTTTAAAGGTACTGTGATAAATGTTGAAATAAAGATGGTGAGGGATGTATATTTCATACAGGTAGAAGGAATATCCTATTCTTACGAAATGGACATAACTTTGAAAAAACGTTCTTTTCAAAATGTTGCTATGAGTTATTCTGAACTTATTAAAAATGTTATAAAAGATTATGAAGGTTCTAATTTTATTGATATGGTTACAAATAATCAGAGTTTGAAAAAGTTTAAAACACAATACATGGAAACTGATTGGAATTTTCTGAAAAGAATAGCCTCAGAGTTTAATACAGGTTTAGTAGTAGAATCAGCTCAAGACAAGTCAAAGTTTTGGTTCGGAATACCTGAAGGAAGGGAATTAGGAGAACTTGAAAGTTTTAATTATACTATAAGAAAAGATATATCTGATTATAGAAATTGTTCTGAAAATTATATATGTGGAATAGAAGAAAAGGACTTTATCTACTATGGAATTAAGGATGACAACTATTTTAATATTGGAGATAGTGTAAGCTTTAAAAGTAAAAGATTAATTGTAAGTAATGTAACTATAGAAATTAAAGAAGGAATCCTAGAGTATGAATATACTCTAGCCACAGAAAATGGTATGAGATGTAACCCAATTTATAATGAAAATTTAGTTGGAGTATCAGCAGAAGGAAAAGTAATAGACGTTAGTGGTGAGCAAGTAAGGCTTAAGCTTAATATGGATAATGAACAAAATAAAGAAGAAGCAAATTGGTTTTATTATTCAACCTTTTACTCTAACATTGGATGGTATTGCATGCCAGAGTTGGACGATAATGTAATACTATATTTTCCATCAAATAAAGAGTATGAAGCCTTTGTAATAAGCTCTTTGAGAAAAAAGGACAAGAGTGGAGATAAAATAGATAATCCAGAGGTGAAATATTTAAGAACTAAAGGGAATAAAGAGGTAATGATCAGTAAAGATGAAATGGTGCTTACGGGAAAGGATGAAAAAGTGGTTATAAGGCTTAATGACACTTCTGGAATACAAATAAATAGTGATAGTACTATAAATATTGAAGCAGAGGGCGGTCTTAACATAAGTGCTGCTAACATAGAAATAACTTCACGAAAAGAACTTTACATGAAATGCAATGAAAGTTGTATAAAAATGGATGGTGAGACGCATATAAGCGGAACCGTTGTAAAAATAAGATAGGGGGTTATGAAAATGGCAATAAATATTATTACATATAACAATATTGAGATAACACCATATACATTAAGCAGTCTTAAAGAATTGAAAATAGTGAGAAAAATAAATGACCATGGGAGAATTAAATTCACAGGTATTGTTCCTGAAGAAGAAAAAGATAGATATGTTGATATGACAGAGGCTAGTACTAAACTTCAGGTTAATTATGTAAATGATAATTCAGAAACCACAATATTATTTAGGGGACTAGTAACAAATATAGAGATAAAAATGGTAAGGAAAATATATTATATAGAAGTTGAAGGGGTATCACACAGCTATGACATGGATGTAAAACTAAAAAAGAGATCTTTCCAAAATAAAGATATGAATTATCCAGATCTAATAGAAGAAGTCATATCAGATTACTCAGGTTCGGACTTTATTGATACTACTACTAGTGACTCAAAATTAAATGAATTTATATTACAATACAATGAAACAGATTGGCAATTTCTAAAAAGAATGGCATCTCATTTTAATACAGGACTGGTAGTTGAGGTTAAAGCACATACACCTAAATTTTGGTTTGGGATTCCAGACAGTATTAACGAAGTAAACCTAGATGACTTCCATTATAGTGTAAGTAAAAAGATAGACAAATTTAGAAATTCTTCTGAAAATTATAATAAAAATATAGAAGAATGGAACTTCACATATTACAAAATAGAAACAAATAATCTACTTAATATAGGGGATGAAGTAAGGTATAAAAATAGAAAGCTGTATGTGTTTCAAGCAACGGACATAATGGAAAATAGCACATTAAAACATGAATATATACTTGCACCTAAAAACGGGCTTAGTCAAGACATGCTTTCTAATAGTAATGCTAAAGGTGTTTCAATTGAAGGACAAGTAATAGATGTAAAGGAAGATATGGTGAGACTTCATCTATGTATTGATACCCAGCAAAATAAGGAGGAAGCATATTGGTTTCCGTGCTCAACCCTTTATAGTTCGGAAGGAAATACAGGGCTTTACTGTATGCCTGAAATAGGGGATTTAGTGAAATTGTATTTTCCAACAGATAAAGAAGAAGAAGGTATAATTTTGAATTCTATAAGAAGAGGTTCAAAAGAAGACCTTGATCCAAATGTAAAAATCTTCAGAACTAAATATGGAAAGGAAGTAGTGTTCAGCGAAGAGGAAATAACTATAATTGGAAAAGATAAAGAGGTATTAATAAAAGTTAATGAGAAAACAGGAATTCAAATATATAGCACAAAAGGAGTCAGCATAACTTCGGCTGGAAACCTTAGTGTAGGAGCAGATAAATTGCAGATATCTGCCAGTAACTCTTTAGATATAAAATGTAAAGATAGTGAAATCCAAATGAGTGGAGAGACCGTCATCAAAGGCAGCAAGGTTAGAACAAACTAGTGAAATGTATAAAGCAGTTAAAAGCATGAGATGTTAGTTAAAATAATAGTATAAAAAGATTTCATTTGGGGGTAAGTGTGATGGGACTCTTTGGTAAGATATTAGATATAGGTGAAGATATAGAGAAAACGGTAAGTAATGTGGCAACAGATGTAGAGAAAACAGTAAGTAATATAGTAACGGATGTTGAGGATACAGTAAGTAATGCAGTAAAAGATGTAGATAATTCAGTAAGTAATGTAGTGGATGGAGCAGTTGATGCTACAGAGAATGTAGTTGGTTCAGCAGAAAAAGCTGTTACTACATTGGTGAAAAGTGGTATAAAATATGAAACTTTAAATATAGAGCATAAATTTTATAAAGTAGAAGAAGTTTTGACGGTTTTGGGAGTTATGAAGCAAAAGACAACAACAGGAGCAGAAAAAAATGATCCTGATAAAAGTATTGAGGATTGTATAGATAGTTTTAAGGCAGATATGGAAAAGGGAAGAGATAAGAACGATCCGAAAGGTACTGGAAATTATGCAGTGGATTTCTTATTTGACGTTGCTGGTTTTACAATTGATGAGAAGCAAGAGATATATACATCTAATAAGTATCCACCGATACAAAGGATGATGGGATATAATGATTTTTATGATGAAGCATCAACGCCATTACTGTGTTCTATAAATTGTGAACCAATTTATTTTGACTATGGTGGGAAAAATTGGAGAATTGAATTGTGGAAAGGCCAGTATGGCTTAGCTACTGGATGTGAGATTGGAATATACACAAAAAGAAGAGGTGCACAAACAGGACAATATGATTGTGCAAGTCAAGATGATTGGTTGCCAATGTCTCTTGATTTATATAAGAACGGTCAATCTGAACCACTTTTTCATAGAGAAAGTGATGGTCACTGGTGGTTAACAGGATTTAAACCAGGTGAGTATGCAAGACCAGAGGATTTAACTATGAGGTTGAGTATTACGTTGAAGGATACTGACATGCGTCACGATTTTGTAGATTCATTAGGAAAGATGGGATATAAAAAAGTAAATGAAATAAAGAATCAAAGACAATTTTTGTTTGATGGAAATAAAGTCACTATTGATTATGGTAAACCACAATCACCCCAACCATGTACTAGTGAAGGTATAATTAAAGACATATCAATGGATATATCAAAACAATTTTGTAATGGCTATAATTTAGTCAAGGATGGATATGAAATATATGAAGCAGATAATGGTAAGTAAGGGAGAAACAAAATGAAGAAGATAAAAAAAGTAATAATATGGATGGTGATAATAATGGTAGCAATACCTCTTGCAGCTTGTGGAACAAAAGGTAAAGAATATGACTATAAATTATATAACAGTATAGTTGACGGTAATCTGGAAGGAGTAAAGGAAGCACTTAAAGATGGAGCTAATATAAATAAAATTGAAGGAGTGTCATCAGAGAAATCAAATCCAACTACATTTGCATTCAATAGTCACAAAGATAAAATAGCAGAATATCTAATTGAACATGGAGCAGATACCAATTACACTGATAGCTCTGGATTGTCATTATTAATGTTTTCCGCATGGAATACCGAGGCTTCTTTTTGTGAACTTCTAATAAAGCATGGGGCAAAAACAGATAAACAGAATAAAAACGGGTACACTGCGATTGAATATGTATTAGACCATAGTGGGAGGGGCACAAGTGAAAATAATATAGACAATATGATAACAATGTTATTAAAACATGGAGCAAAAATCAGACCAATCACTTTAAAAGCTGCTATGTGGGGAAATAATAGTGATGATAATGATAAGTATAAGATTGTAAAAAGAATCCTTGGAGGATTAATAAAGTCAGGCAATAAATCAGGGCTTAATGCAATAGTTGAAGCAGCAATACTTGGGAATTCCACTAAAGTGGATGAACTAATTAAAGATAAAGAAATGTCAAAAGATGATGAACAACAAATTCTGTTTTATACTGCTGCATTTGGTAAAGTAGAAACAATGAAACTTCTGAAAAATAAAGATGTGGATTTAAAAAAACGTGATAAGCGTAACAATACCTCTCTAATAGTAGCTTCACGATATGGTAATCTTGAAATGGTAAAGTATTTAATGGATAATGGGTTAAATATTGAAGCTAAAAATTATGATAATGATACAGCTTTGATTGAGGCAGCAAGTAATAATTATTACGATGAAGTAGAAGCTCTAATTAAAAAAGGATCTAAACTTGATGAAGATGTGCTATATGGAGCAGTACAAAATGGAAATATAGATATGATGAAATTAATAATAGCTAATGGATTTAAACTTAATGATGATAATAAAGAGAGTGCATTTGAAACAGCATTAGAGTACAAACAATTTAATATGGCAAAATATCTTTTAGATAATGGAGTAGATATAAATAAAGAATATAATGATAGTACCACATTAGACGATGAGTGCTCATTGGGAAACTTGGAAGCAGTTAAGTTTTTAGTTAAAAATGGTGCTATTATTGATGATAAGAGGTTTAATGGTGAAGCTTTAAAGATAGCTGCTAAATATGGAGAAATAGATATTGTAAAATATTTAATAGAAAAAGGAGCAGATGTTAATGCAGTATTCGTATATGCAGATGGTTCAGCAGGTCAATCAGCATTAACAGAAGCTGCAGATAGTGGATATTTAGACATAGTAAAACTATTAGTTCAAAATGGAGCTCAAGTGAAATCACCCGATATAGATGCTAATAAAAATACGGCACTAATTGATGCAGCAGGGCAGGATAGTAGAAACATTGTAGAATATCTTATTCAAAAAGGTTCTATAATAAATTATCAAAATGCAAAAGGTGAAACAGCATTAATAAGTGCTGTGAGCAACGGTCAGTTAGAAAATGTTAAAATGTTGTTAAAGTACAAGGCTGATACTAAGTTAAAAGATAAAGATGGACAAACTGCTTTAGATATAGCAAAAAATAATAATGCCACTGATATAATTAATGTTTTGGAAAATGCTAAGTAAGACTATAAATTTGAATAAAAATTTTTCGTAACTCACCTTTCGACCTTCAATTATGGACCTTACCCAATTCCTATTAAGCTTAAGATATCTGAGGTATATTCAGCATTCTTAAGCTTTTGAACTACATAATTAGAGTTATACATCAAGCTATTTGTATGTGTTATTTCCAGTACCCTTCTCTGTACAGGTGTCAATTCTGATACAAAGCAGTTTCTTTCACTTCCTCTTTCAACATATATCAAAGAAACATTAGCAAACTTATCTATAATTTGTTCCATCTTAGGATTCTTTGTAGTTATCTTGTTTGGAAAAAGACCAGATAGTCTCTCGTTATTTGCTGCAAGTTCATTCTTCGCTTCTCTGTCTACTAGGGTGAATATTTGCGCGCATGTAACTAGAAGGTACATCATTGCTTCAATGTGCCTTGGGTCTTTTAAATATATAGGAATAACCTGTAAAGGTCCTTTTAATCTTTGGAATATGCTTTCAACCTTCCATTCCTGTTTATAACATCCTAAAGCTTGTTTCATTGATAGTTCTTTTTCTCAGTATATGTATATTCAGAAGTGGAGCTGCTCCTCCCCCTGCCTATTTTTTTCTTAGTTACAATTGTTTCTTCATTTACTGTAAAGTTAATTAACTCTTCACAATTGTGCTTTTTCAATATACTACTTATTTTCTCTGATACCTTTTCTACGCAGTCATATTTCTTTCCGTATTTTATTTTTTCTTTAAAATCATCTATTTCTTCAATAGACTTGGCTATTCTGTCATTTATACTTTTAAGTTTTAATTGATTAAGTTGTGATGAATATACAAAAATTTGTCTGTATGGATATTCCTTTCCTGTTTCTTTATCTACTATTTTGGCGTCAACTTCAAAACCAGAATATGAAATTGTTAGATTTTCATTCTGTTTGGTTTGTTTTAGTAACTCCAATGGTTTTTTTTCTATAACAACATACTTAATTAAATCTTTTTTTAAAGTACTATACATAGCAAGCGGAGATACAAAGTAGCCTTTGCCTTTCATTATAGTTAAAAGATTTTCGTCAGATGATAACTTGCAATCTCCTATGGTCAAAAAATTTGTAGTGCCTATTTCTTCTTTTATTTTTTTCCATGCTGGAATATAGTTGCTGACATCAGCACTGTTCCCATCAAGACTTTGAGTTCCTATAGTGTTAGGAGACACTTTCATTAGCAGTAAACCTTAGATTTTTAGACAAGAAAATCAGCATGGAAAATGTAGAGAAAAAAGCACAAGCTGTATTGATTACAACTTGTGCTTTTTGTCTAGGCTTAAGTTACGACCCAAAACCATAACAATATAATAATCCAATTAAATATAGATTTCAATGATTTTTAAAAAATTATGAAAAAAAAGTATTTTGATGGCATTTGTAAATACTCAATCCGCAAGGAATTAAATATACCAGATTCAGATAAGCTTAAGAAAAATGGAACTTTTGAACGAGGAATCTATTATGTGGTTGACAATGATTTAAGATATAGCAGAATAAAAATACAAACTCTGCTTTGGCAAACCGCCTACGGCGAAAAGAAATATATAAGTGTATTTCCATCTTTCATCATAAAGTATAACAAGGTTTCTACAGACTTAATTGAGCTTATCAGTACCAATGTAGGAAAGGATGAGAATGTTTTTGATTACATAGAAGATTCCGGTGATTTACTAGAGTGTGAAGATATCTTGGTGAGGTCATGTGTAAGAGTAGATCGTACTGTATTAAGCAAGAAATTTGTAGCATTATTAAGTGCAAAGTACACAGAAACTTTTAACAATACTACTAATTTCATTAAATTTGACGATTATAAAAAAATCAGTTTAAAATTCAAAGAAACTTATGTACTAATTACTGCAGCTAATATTTGCGTTTCCTCTCTTATTTTAAATGGCGCTAGCCTATCTTATCTCAATGAGTTTTTCAAATTTTTAAGATAATTTTAAAGCTATAACTGCATTCACTTCAAGGACAAGTTCTTATAAAAGGACTATCTTCTTTTCATTTCTCTTTTATTTTCATAGAAAAATCGAAGATTCTACATTTACGTAAAGTATCATTAACTACTGAAATTTCTACTGCACTAAATTTTTATTCTTTTTGCTGCCAGTAGGCCCAGAATAGCAAGAAAATCTTATTTTTATAATTACTTTAAATTTCGTAAAATGAAGTTGCAAAAAAGAAATGAGGTGATTTTAATGTTTGAAGGAAGCATAAAATCCGATGATGCTATCGCATTTTTTAGGTATACTGTTATTCTTCCTCTTCTAGAAGCAACTCCAGGAACAATAAGAAAAGTAGCATATGAGCTGGCACATACAACATTCAATGATCCAGTAAATAAACGTATTGTTACATTTGGAGAAAGAACCATCTTTACTTACTACGCTAATTATAGAAAACATGGTTTCGAAGGGTTAAAACCAAAAGCGAAGTCTAATAAAGGTAAACATCCATCTATACCAGAGGAAACTATAAAAGAGATATTAATCTTAAAAGAAGAGCTACCCTGCCGTTCTGCACAAAAGATTATAGCTATGCTTGAGTTAGCCAATAAGACTGATAAGGGATTCTTGCGAGTGAGAACAGTAAACAGAATCCTCAGTTTTTATGGATATACAAGAGAAAGTTTATCAAAAGACACAAGGGTGTATATTAAACATGAAAAAGAAGCTATAAACATGATGTGGGAGTCTGATGTTATGGAAGCCTTTTATATTTCAGATGGAAATGGTTCAAGTAAACTTGTATATCTAATAGGTTTTATAGACGACCATTCTAGAAGAATTTTACATTGTCAATTCTACTTTGATGCCACGCTAACGCGTCTTGAGGATTGTCTGAAAAAAGCCATAACGAAGTTTGGTGTGCCAGTAAGCCTTTATGTTGATTATACCGAAAAAGAAACTATGCCGAAAAAACAATGGGAATACTTTATATCTGAAATTTCTAACAAAAAATTTCGGCATAGTTATAAATCATAACTTATAGAGTTTTTCTAATGTCTCTTGTTTTTTCCATGCTTTGTCTGTTACTGAAGGATTAGCTTTCTCCAAGGATTTTGCAATGGTTTCTAATGTTGCAAATGCATAAAATCCTGATGTGGTAGAAAGATTTTCATATCCAAGCAACTGTTGGATATGAGTAAGCGGAATTCCTTCTTGATAAAGATTCATTGCTCTTGTCTTTCGAAACAAATCCAAACGTTTGGATTTGATACGGCACACATTCTGTACAAGGTTAGTAAGTAAAGGAGTTCCACTAACAACTGTAAGTAAATTAGCAGGACATAGCAGGTTCTACATCAATAGCAGTAAGGAAGAGAAAATGAGGGCGGTAAGCCTAAGAGGGAGGTTATTTAATGGGTGAAATTCATAAACTAAGGGTAAAATCACCATATCAGTTAATGAAGATATTAGATATAAAAATTGAAAATAAACCCAATAAACATGGATATCTTTATCTAAAATGTTTAATAGATGACGTTATAAGTTTTGATTCAGCTATAAATGCTTCCACAGAAGATGAAATATGTGTTTATAAATTAATAGAAGATACAAATGATGAAGAAGCAGTTGACATAAATGTTGTAGACGAAAGAAATAGTATAAGATTATTTTATGGAATTGTTCAAAACATTAGGACAAACAATGTAAATGGAGTTTACTATTTAGAAATTCAAGCTTTAACTTCAAGCATCAAGCTGGATATAGAGAAAAAGAGCAGGTCATTTCAAAATGTTAATGTGACTTATAATGATCTGATAAATAATATATTAGCAGAGTATTCAGGCTATGGTTTTTACCAGTATGCAGGGAAGGAACAAAAAATAGAAAAGCCTTTATTTCAATATAAAGAAACAGATTGGAGTTTTTTAAAAAGGATTGCAAGTGAATTAAAATCCGAAATATATTGTGATATAATGAATTTGAAGGTTATGTTTAATTTTGGGATTCCTCAGGAAGGCAGATATGAGTTAAATGATAATACATATTATGATGCATACAAAGATATAAAAAGTTTTCATGAAGCTGGTGGATATGAGGCAGGATATCATGATACAGATTACTTCTACTATGAAATAGAAAGAAGAGATATCCTAGAAATTGGTTCGGGAATTTATTATAAGCAAAAGAATTTATACGTTAGAGAGTATGAGGCTTATAAAAAAGATGATGAAATTTTATATAATTATAAGTTGTGTAGAAGAAATGGTGTATGGCAAAGTATAATATACAATGAGCTTTTAAAAGGAGCAAGCCTTGAAGGAAAAGTCCTCGCAGTGCAAGGAGAGACGGTAAAACTTCATCTAGAAATAGATAAAAATCAAAGTGAAGCTGAAGCTTATTGGTTTACATATGCACCACCATCAGTAAACATAATGTATTCAATGCCATTAGTTGGAGAATATGCAAGACTGTATTTTCCAAAGGAAAGCAGTGAAGATCCAATAGTAACAGGTTGCATAAGAAAAAATGGAGATACCTGCGAAGGAACAGCAAACACAACGAATAGATACCTTCATACAGAGCATGGAAGTGAAATAGCAATGCTGCCAGATGCGTTAAATATAAAAGGTGGAAGTAAAGAACCCTTAAGCATAAAATTTGAAGATAAAACAGGGGTAACCCTTACAAGTCCAGCAGGATTAAACCTGAATGCAGGCAGAGAAATAGTAATAAAAACCCCAAGAAATATAAATATTAG
>Ga0255360_1000032_pt1 | contig 43954 bp, 39 predicted proteins | sample GFST50metaG_FD_186004 | JGI IMG/M metagenome (GOLD analysis project Ga0255360, IMG submission 186004) | Peat soil microbial communities from Stordalen Mire, Sweden - G.F.S.T50 | ecosystem: Environmental > Terrestrial > Soil > Wetlands > Peat | place: Sweden: Norrbotten County, Stordalen Mire... | reverse complement strand
CTACCATAGAAGGTGTTAATCCTGAAGATGTAGGCATAATAGAAATTCAAGATAATTTTTCCTACGTTGATATTCTTTCTGGTAAAGGTAACATAGTTCTAGAAGCTCTAAAACATAAAACCATAAAAGGCAAGACTATACGTGTAGAAGTAGCTCAAAAATAGGGTGTTTTCATATGGAGGTGGTATGGTGTACAGCATTTTAATCATTGAAGACAACAATGATGTGAACCTTATGCTGGCAGAAGCACTAACTGATGCTGGATATGAGGTAAAATCGGCTTTTACTGGCATGGAGGGTATCAGCGAAATAAAAAACCATGAATATGACCTGATTTTGCTTGATCTTATGCTGCCCTATAAAAGCGGTGATGAAATATTAAGGGATATGCGTCAGTTTACAGAAACACCTGTAATCGTCATTTCTGCAAAAGACATGGTAGGTACGAAAATTGATATTTTGAGGCTTGGGGCGGACGATTATATCACCAAGCCATTTGATTTAGGAGAAGTGGTAGCTCGGGTTGAGTCCAATTTACGGCGTTCCCATAAGCAGACGAAGGAGAGCCGGATATTTAATTATAAGAATTTGATGCTAGATGACAATGCCAAAAGTGTAAGTGTACAAGGTACTCCCCTTGAGCTTACGGCGAAGGAATATATGATATTGGAACTTCTACTTAAAAACCGTGGCAAAGTCTTTACCAAATCAAACATTTACCAGTTTGTCTGGCAGGATGAATATTTTGACGATGACAATGCGGTTAAAACCCATATCAGCAATCTTCGGAGCAAGCTAAAAAAGGTTAAACCTAACGAAGAATATATAGAGACTGTATGGGGACTAGGCTATCGCCTGTATAAAGAGTAATTGAAATTATCACTTTCTAAACAATTTTTGTTACTTTCTTAACCTTTTCTAAACCTTTGGGTATTACACTTGATATATAGAAAGGTCAGGTGAACAAAATGAAAGATTATGTTTTGAAAACAAACGGCTTGACGAAAAGCTATCACGGCGTCAATGCTTTGCATAATATTTCGGTTACTTTAGAAGCCGGTAAAATATACGGATTAATCGGACAGAACGGTGCAGGAAAATCTACGCTCATGCGTATTGTTGCTGGACATTCTTTCCCCACAAGCGGTGGCATTGAACTTTTCGGGCATGCAGGTGAAAAAGCCTTGCAACTAGAAAGGAAAAGGCTTGGATGTATGATTGAATCCCCCAGTATTACCCCTAACATGACAGCAAAGGAAAACTTAAAATTTCACAGAATTATGCGAGGCATTCCAAGCAAAGAAATTGAGGATGAATTATTAGAGATTGTGGGACTTACTGATACAAAGAAAAAGAAAGCCAAAAACTTTTCTCTTGGCATGAAGCAACGTCTAGGTATCGCCATCGCCCTGCTGGGAAGTCCTGAATTTCTTATTTTAGACGAGCCAATAAATGGACTTGACCCATTAGGTGTTGTGGAAATACGTAATCTTCTGAAAAAGCTATGTGAAGAACGTGAAATGACAATTCTAGTTTCAAGTCACAATTTACCAGAAATGTACCAAACAGCTACGGATTACATTATTATTCACAAAGGTGAAATAAAACAAACTTTAACCCATGCTGAGCTTGAAGAACGTTGCAAACATCATATTCTCATAAGCTGTGATGAGCCAGAAAAATTGGTGAGCGTTTTAGAAATGAAACTGAACACAACTAGCTTCAAAGTTATGCCAGATAAAACTATTAAGCTGTTTGATTATCTGGAAGAAAAAGAACGGGTAGCAAGAGTCCTCTTTGAAAACAGCATTATTGTTACAAACTTTTCAAATGAGGGTGATACTCTTGAAGATTACTTTGTTTCTATTGTTGGAGGTGGAAAGAATGTATAATCTAATCCGTGCTGATTTATTTAAGTTACGCAAATCAATGGCAATTAAGGTTCTATTTGCAATCACAACTGCAAGTGCGGTGACCATGGCGATGATAGCGTATCTGATAGCTCAGAGTAAACTTGCTGCCAGCATGAGTGGAACAGGTTTCCTATTCTCTGATGTGGACATGATAAGTATTCTCGGTGGCGTTATTGCAGGGGTTTTTATATGCGGTGATTTCGATAATAAAACAATCCATGATGCTATTGCAAATGGCTGTAGTAGGTGTACCGTAATAGTTAGTAAGGCAACGGTATTTTCCTGTGCTATAGCCTTCATTCTACTTCCATATGCTATCATAACAGGTATTGCCCTTAGCACAGGTTGCAAGTTCAGTGTGGGTTCTATAGCAATTGGCTTCCTGCATGTCCTGACGTCAGAGGCTGGTAACCCCTTTTCAGCATCAGAGATATGGAAACTGATAGCTGTAATGTTTACCTTGATAATCGTATATGTGGCGCAGCTGAGTCTCTGTGTACCACTTGCCTTTGCTCTTAAGAAGCCAGTGCTTGTAGTTGCTATTTATTATGCTTTTTCTATTCTTTCTGGGCAGTTGGCCAAATTAAGAGGTAGCTCTCAGGTTTTTAAGTGTATTTTTGACTGTACGCCATATGGGGGCAACTACTATTTTGTCACATTGCATTCGGGGGCGGGAGACATGTTCAAGGCAATCTTTGTTAGTCTGATATTTATAATTGTAATGATTGCTGTTACGTACTGTGCATTTAGAAAATCAGAGCTTAAGTAGCTCAAAAATAGGTTAGAAAAAGAAAGGTTGGTGAAAGTATTGGCAATTGCAGTTGGTATCCTTACTACTATTGTTATACTACTTGTTCTATATATTGCTTTTGTTCAGCTGCAATTGCATAACATCAACAAACAGCTTTACAAAAGGATATCTGAAAATACTCGCCAGCATATGAGCTTGGAGCTGTTTAACCGTGAACTGAATGACCTAGCTGTGAATATTAATAAATGCTTAAAGGCGGAGGAAATACTCCGTCTTAAAACCATTGGTGAAGAGAAGAGATTCAAGGAATTGATTGCTAATATTTCTCACGATCTCCGCACGCCACTTACTGCCATTAAAGGATACCAGCAGCTTATGGAAAAAGATGACTTAACGGACTCCCAACGCCATAAACTCCAGATTGCAAATAAGCACGCAGAAGAATTAGGACGTCTCATAGAGGATTTCTTTGAGTACTCCTATCTCATAAATGTAGAACCTATAGTTAACATTGAACGGATTAATGTTACAAATCTTGTGACAGATTGCCTTGCAGCTTTAGTACCTACCCTAGAAGAAAACAACCTGACCGTACAATTTGATGAAACCCCATCTATTTTTGTTCTTGCTGACAAAGAAATGGTCACAAGGATTGTCCACAATCTGATTCGCAACTGTGTCCAGCATTCCGCGGGAAATATTATAGATGTAAGCCTGGTAGCAAGGGATAAAGCAGTCATTTCATTTCGTAATGCCGTGAATCCTAATTCCCAGCTTGATGTAGAGAGACTCTTTGACCGTTTCTATACAGCTCATAAAGCTAGAACGAAATCCACAGGACTCGGTCTATCCATCGTAAAATTACTTTCGGAGCAAATGGGTGGCAGCGTAGAGGCACAAATGAAGGATGGCATGCTGGATCTTCAAGTGAAACTGCCGTTGTATAAAAATTAATGTGACATAAATCTTCTTTTAATGCATGTTTTTCACATAATCTATTACAAAATTCTTAAAGCTTTCTGCTGCCTTTGACAAGTATCTTCCCTTTAACCAAGACATAGAAATTTCCATTTTACAATTCGGATTTTTGATTTTTATAAAATTTAAATAAGGATAGCGATCTTCATATTTTTTACATACAGATTCAGGTATTAATGCCATTCCCCTACCTAGCTGTGCCATATCATACATAAGCAAGTAGTCAACTTCAAAAATCACATTTGGACTAAATCCAGCCTCATTACATAAGCTATCTGTAAAGTTTCTATAACTATAGCTATGAGCTAAAGCTATAAAAGATTCATTAGCCGCCTCACTCAAGTTTACATATTTTCTATTTGCAAATTTATGATTTTTTTGTACCACAAGTACAACCTCATCCTCCCAAAGCTTAACACATTCAATATCATTATTTTCTATTGGCGGAAATGTTATGGCCAAATCAATTTCTCCAGCTCTCATTTGCTCTTCAATTATATCTTTTAAATTCAAAGACTGCTTTATTTTTATCTCAGAACGAATTGACAGGAAGTCTTTTAATATATCTGATAAAAATGTAGTATTAGTAGTGGCAATACGAATATTGTTATCTTTCATATTAAGCATATCCTTTATTTCAACCCTTGAATTCTCAAGTTCACAAAATATAGAATCAACATGGGTTAAGAACACTTTTCCAAATTCATTAAGTTTAATATTTCTTCCTGTTCTTGAGAATAAAGGTGTACCAATTTCCTCTTCAAGTCTAGATATCATAATACTTAAAGCTGGTTGTGAAATATTAAGTTTTTCTGCTGACTTTGTAATATGCTCATATCTTGCAACGGTTTGAAAATATTTAAGTTGGAGAAGTTCCATATCAACACCTCTTTCATATGCCATATATTATAGCATAAAAAAGAGTCGTTAAAACCATACAGATTTTAACGACTCTTTTTTATGTTATGCTACTTCACTAGCTTCTTCTATTTCAACTTTCTTAATTGCAACTTTTTTAACATTTCCAATTATAAAGCTTCCTACCAAAAATATAACCGTAAAAGTAAGAAGTACATATATATCACTCATAAATCCAGCATGGTTTATTCCACTAATAATCATCCTAAGTGAGTTAATAGCATAAGTCATTGGAATATAACTATTAATTATTCTATAAAACTTTGGTGCTGTTTCTATAGGGAAGGTTCCACCTGAAGATGCTAGCTGCAGTATGAAAAGAACAAATGTAACTGCTGCACCTGGAAGTCCCATTACGTTAGATATACTGTACATTATACCAAAGAATACTACTGATATAAACATGCAACCCAAATATAAATATCCCATATTTACAGCACTTATATTTAGCACTTGTTTTAATGTAAATGTTAATATGCACGCTTGAACTACTACTAAAATAGAACCTAATAAGAATTTTCCTGCAAAACTATCAAGCAGTTTATTCTTAGAATTACCCATGAATTTTATAAGTGAAATTATTATATTTATAAACATTGCTCCTAGCCATAAAGATAATGCTATAAAATAAGGTGCTAAACCTTCACCGTAATATTTTACGTTGTTAATTGAAGTATCTTTTACTGTAATTGGATTAGACAAATATTTAGACATATTATTTGAAGTAAATTTAAGATTGCTAGTCATGGTATTATATCCACTGTTTAATCCATTATTTAATGTTCCTGCGCCTTGACTTACTTGACTTAGTCCTGTACTCAATGTGTTAGAACCGTCATTAAGCTGATATAATCCTGCTGATAATTGTCCTGTTTTATTTGCTGCTTCATTTAATCCATTTAACACTGTACTTGTTCCAGTTTGTAACTGGTTAGCTCCATTAATAAGTTGGTCTACTGCATTTCCTGCACTTGTTTGGTTATTATTAATAGTACTTTCTTCTTGACTTGTACCAGCTGCAACTTGTTCAGCTCCAATTTGAGCATTAGCTAAACCCACTTGAAGTGGTTGCATAGAAGTTGAAGCTTGTTCAAGCGGCTTTCCTATATTATCTCCAATATCACTACTTTGAAGTTTGCTAATTATTTCTTCTGCTTCACCGATTTCTTTAGCGTCTGCTTGTGACAACTTTAACTGTTTCAAATCTGCATTAAGTGTTGGATCTGAAAGACATGAATTTGCCTGATTAATATAAGTTGCAACACCATCTACCCCCGTTGCCGCACTGCTTAGCTGACTTTGAAATTTTGGACTTGAAGCATCAACTAAGTTTTTCATTTGAGTTATGCCATTTGATAACTGACTTGCTCCTGTTGCAACCTTACCTGGTCCATCATTTTTAACAGTTAGTCCTGCCTTAAGCTGATCTAATCCACTAGTTAATGCCTCTTCACCGTTTAATATTTGGCCTTGTCCACCTACTGCTTCCATCAATCCATTTTTAAGTGCTTTCGAACCGTCTGCTGCAGTACCTATACCCGTTGTAAGAGCATTACTTCCTGACAAAAGTTTTTCATTACCATCATAAAGTTTTTTAGCTCCATCTGCTGCATCACTTAATGAATTTTTAACCTGATATAAATTATCTACTAATGTCTTAGATGTTTCCTCATCAATATTTGATGCTACCTCAGTCTTAATACCTTCTGCAACCCTCTCAGAAACCTGTGAGAACAGAAAATTTGCCCCTTTATTTGCACTATATATTATTTGTGGCTTATCTAATTTTCCGTCTTTTACATCTGCAATTTTTGAAGAAAAGTTCTCAGGTATTATTATTTCAGCATAATAATCTCCTTTGTAAACTCCACTATCTGCCTGATTTTTATTAACAAAAGACCATTTTACACTGTCATCATTTTTAAGTTTATTCTCTAAATCTTTTCCTAAATTATATGTTTTTCCATCCTTTGAAATTGGTTTATCTAAATTTACAAATGCTACTGGTACATTACTAAACTTACCGTAAGGATCCCAAAAAGCACCTAGATAAATAGCTGAATATAATGTTGGAATGAATAAAACTGCTAACACAACGACTGTTAATATTTTCTTAAAATGTTTCCCACTTGTAATATCTTGTTTTAACTGCATACGCTACTACCTCCTTACATTAACATTTACATTTTGACATCTGAAACTAATAATATTCTCATGAGCTTAAAATTATATTAATCCTATATGTATATATAGTCAAATATATGTTTTTATATAAATACATTTAATACAGTATATATTTTCGTTATAATCTGTATCCCCTATAAAATTGATAGTTTGCTCTAACCCTATAAAATCCTAATGCTAGAGGCGTCTCAATACATGCTTCAACTCAATCCGTTGCATCATATTTTTTAGCTAAATTTTCTTTACAATACAACAAAATTCCTCTTTCATTTCATTTTTTTATTAAGCCACGTTTGCAAAATATCACCCATTATGTGTAATTTATACACAGTTCAACTACATCTGCAATTATATATGATTATTAGTACATGGTCAATAATTTTAACAAAAAGGATATTTGAAAATGATTTTCCTTATTTTTCAAATATCCCATATGATGAATCAATAATATTTATACAATATTTTCTGATTTTAATTTATCAGTATAGCATTGTTCTTTTCTATTAAAGGGTACTGCTATTAATCCGAAAATTGATATCACTCCAATTATTAAGAAACATTTATTATAAACCTTATTACTTTCATCAGCTTTTATTATTTTAGCATCATCAATAACATTATATATTTCCTTTTCTTGCCTAGTGAAGTTTTCCATAACCAACGGTCTTATTTTACTTGGCGTAACTGCTAATACTTGCTTTTCCTTATATTGCACTAAACTTTTCACCTTTTCTTTTGAGAATGCAGTTTCACTATTAGACTTTGATGTTTTTATATTAGAAACAATTCCATCTTTTACTTGCTGCTCAAGAACAACATTTCTATTTACTTTATCAATAATTTGCTCTTTTGTATTATTAATAGCTACAGTAGTATAATGACTACTTAATGTGGCCACTAAAGCAATAGCTATGCATGCTGTTAGCTGCCTCAAACTATTTAATATTCCCGAAGCAATACCATTTTTATCCAAAGATATTTCTTCAAAAGCACTTTGGTATAATGGTGTTGTTGATCCAATTCCTAATCCAAGTAAAATGAATGCACTATAAATTATTTTTGTGTTATTCGTACTGTTCATAAAAACAAACATTAAATTTCCTAAAATCACAAAGACAATTCCAAACAAAGAAGTTAACTTTACCGATATTTTCTTTGCAATTAAGCCAAAGATTGGTGCCATTATGAAAGATACAGCACTTACTATTCCAAGTATCAAACCAGATTTCAGTACGGTATAGCCTAAATGAATTTCAAGATAAAAATTCATTAGATATGAAACTGGAATATATGCAAAGAATACTACGGAAATTAAAATAATTGATGCTGTAAAACTTCTTGTCTTAAACAGTTTAAACTCTATCATAGGATTCTTTATTCTTCTCTCATAAACTAAAAATACACTTATTGAAATTATAGATGTTACTATTAAAGCTAATATTTTTTTACTTGCCCATCCATAATCATTGCCCTTTACAAGAAAGAAAGTAAGCGCTCCCAGCCCATACGCTAAAAGAACTGATCCCACTAAGTCCACTTTTTTTTCAATTGTTCTGTCATAACATTCTTTTAAATATTTTGCTCCTAAAATTAAAGCTACTATAACAAAAGGAATATTCACATAAAAAATCGCCTTAAACCCAAAAAACTCATTTAAGATGCCTCCCATAACAGGGCCAGAAGCTGCTGATATGGAAATGATCATACCAATGATTATAGCTAATTTACTCATGGCTTCTTTCCCAAACAATTCTATACATAATGGGATAGCCAGTGGCGTTAAAATTGCAGCTCCAACTCCCTGAATAATTCTAAAACTTATAATCATAGCTATAGAAGTTGAAAGTCCGCAACAAATAGATGCAACACCAAAAACTATAAGCCCAATTAGAAACAATTTTTTTCTCCCATAAATATCTGCTATTTTAGAAAAATTAATAAGCAATGCGGAAAAAGGAATTAAATACGCTGTACTCACCCAAGATATTCCTGTGATATCTGTATTAAAGTAATTTGCCATGGTAGGCAATGATACATTTACTATGGTTGCATCTAATACAGTTAAAAAGCAACCTATTCCTAGAGCTATAAATGCTAAAATTTGTTCTTTTTTATTCATAATGACCTCCTAAATTATATTTTAACATGAAATCAACTTCATGTTCATATATTATCACCATAAAAAGGAAAAGTCAATAACATGAATCTAATTTCACATTATTGACTTTTATTTTTTTTTCAATTAATATTGTATTTAGGTGATTACTATGGATAGAAAAACAAGAAAACCAACACAAAAGAGATCTTTAGAAAAATATAATAAAATTGTTGAGGCAGGTTTTAAGCTTTTTAATGAAAAAGGATATTATAATACAACAACAGCTGATATTGCCAAAGAAGCTAATGTAGCTACAGGCTCAGTATATTCTTATTTTGAAGATAAAAAGGATATTTATATTCAAGTTCTAGAAAAAATTAATAACGCTTTTAATTATCCAACGCAAGATTTTTGGATGAAAAACAATAAGCAATCAATAAATGATTATACAGTTTTTAAAGACATATTTAGTGAGTTTTTAAAATTAATGATAATGTGTCATAACTTCTCCAAAACCTTTCATGATGATATGGAAGCTTTATCGCTTTTAGATAAAGACATAAGTTCTGTAATTAAACAAAATGACATTAATCGAATAGAAAATATATTTCAAATTTTTAATATGCTTTCTATTCCGTTTAAAAGTGAAATTCATTCAACTATTTTTATGCATTATTCAGATCTATTAACTAATGATGTGTGTCATAAGGTGCTCTATGATAGCGCTGTAGGAGATATGGATTTTTACATTGATAGCTGTTCAGAGATGTTGTTTTCATTATTCAAAGCTAACACAAATTATGAGCAAGACAAAGGCAGTCTTTAAAGACTGCCTTATTGCCTATTTCCAGCATACATCTCTGCCTCTTATCTTGGTACTGTTCTTAAGGCGTATTCAAAAAAATAATCATTATGAAATTTAACCTTCTCTCATACTAAACGTAAAAACGGTAGATTTTTTAAAATCTACCGTTTAATCTTATATTAAAAATTTAATTATATCTATTTTTAAGTTGATTTAATACACTCATCGTACTTTTGGTACCACTAATATAAATATTATAGGTTAAAAATGCCAACTTGTCAAGGTATATTTTGAAAAAATAAGAAAAATAACAATATTTTTTTTAATTAGTTAGCAGATAGCAGATAAAGGCCAACTAACAAAGTTTTCTATTTCAACAATTTAATGTACAATAATCCAGCAGAGAAATATACTGTAATATTTATATTAGGCATATGAAAGAATTGAATATGCCTTATAGGAGGGTAAGAGATGAATAAGGCTTTCTTCTATGCATATGATGTTTTTGCAAAAGATAATAAAAAAAATACATATACTTATTTATTAACTAGTTTGATCACATCTGTGATGACAATTGCTGTATTGTTTGCAACCAAGCGAGTTGCTGATATGGTTCAAGCTAATGCAATACATGGATCATACAGACAAATATTGATGATGGTAATTGAGCTCATAGTGATTCTGTGTATTAGTTCCGTTAGTAGCTCAATCCACGCAATTTCACTTACAAATCTTATGGAATTTAGTGAATTTGAACAAGAAAGAACCATATTGAATAAAAATAATCAGCTGTATTTAGAAGACTTAGATTCACCGGAGATTAAAACACTGAGGGGAAAGGCAAGAAGATTTAGTTTTATAGATGCATTTGTACAGGAAGTTACTTACTTGACAAATGGGGTAGTGATTGTGGCAATGATTAGCATATTGCTTTATTATCACTGTTTTTTATTAGTAGGAGTTATCATTCTTCTTTTGTTAGTTCGTAGCCAAATTACTAAGGTTTTAGTTCAAAGTAAAGAAAAAATTTATCAAAAGCAAGCGACCATGAACAGAGTATGCAATTATTTATTCCAGTTACTAATTGAAAGAGATAACATAATGGAAATACGTGTTTATAGTATGTTCAAATATCTAAGAGATAGAATGCTGAAAACTATGGTTAATAGTCAAAAAGAAATACACAAGCAGGTTTGTATTGCAGAAGCTATTAATATGCTTCAAAATATAGCGATGTCAACTCTAAATGGTGGTGCGGTTGTACTAATTGTTTTGGCAACTAGCAACAGAATTAGTACAGTTGGCACATTTGTCATTTTATTTCAGATTACAAGCCAACTCTTTTCAGGAATACAGACATTGTTAGGATGTTATGAGCAGGTGAAAGCAAGTCAAATACAATTTAAAGATTTCAGTGAATTTATGCAATTACCCGTAACTAAGAGACCTAGTGTATGTTATGAAACAAATAACAAAGGAATTGAAATCCATGTGGATAATGTATCCTTTCAATATAGGGATAACCAGATTTATGCACTAAAAAATGTAAATTTACAAATTTACCCTGGAGAGAAAATTGCAATTGTTGGTGAGAATGGAGCAGGTAAGTCAACTTTAGTTAAGTTAATAATGGGATTGTATGAGCCTAAAACCGGAAGAATTCATTGGAAACTAGGGGGAAGGGACATAGCAATTAAGGATACAATAAATGGGTTTAAAGTTGTATTTCAAGATTACCTTAAATTACTTCGAACCGTGCGAGAAAATATTGCAATGGGCGACATAACACAAATTAATAAAGATCAGAAATTGTTAGTTGCATTAGAAGAAGCTGGTGTTAAAGATATTGCAGCGGGTCTAGAGACGAAGCTAGGACCAGAATTTGGAGGTAAAGATTTGTCAGGTGGCCAATGGCAAAAATTAGCTATGGCAAGAGCTTATTTTTCAGAACGTTTAGTTACTATTTTTGACGAACCTACAGCAGCATTAGATTCTCATGCTGAGTCTGAGGCATTTCAGTCATTTGTTAAGCTAAGCGGAGATAATACGGCCATTATTGTGACACATCGCTTATATATGACACAGTTTGTAGATAGAATTATGGTTGTAGATAACGGAGAAATTTTGGAAATTGGATCACATGAAGAATTAATGCAAAAAAACGGGAAATATAATCAGATGTTTAGTGCACAGGCTTCATTTTATCAGTAGTTTTTATACAGAAAGGTGTGGGTAATAATAATGAAAAAGGAAAAAGCATCAAATATTTTTATATTGTTGTATCAAATGCTGAAAAGAACACCAATTGTAACTTGTTTAGCATTAGTGATTCCAATACTTGGTGGTTTGTTAAACCTATATGTTTATGGTGCACAAGCAAAAATAATAGATATTGTTGCACGTAATCTTGGAGAGCAATCTTGGAGAACATTGCTTTTAAAAGTATACTATGCAGTAATTATATATGCAGGGATTTTTTGTATTCAAGCTATAGCCAATGGAATAGGTAATATTTTTACAGAGAAGCTTAAGGCAAATGTGACTTTAAAATTTCGAGAGGCGATTGTTGAGATTTCAAATGAAATTCCTTTTATAAATTATGATGATTCTGAGTTCTACAATAAAATTTCAAGGGCTAAGAATGTTTTGGGTGATGATTTGGGGGCTATGATTGGACAAATTACATCCTGTATACAAATAATAGCTTCTATACTTAGCGTGATTATTCTGGCATATAATAGTGGTTATATGAGTGTTGTGATACTTGTTTCATTAATGATAGTAGTAAATTCAATATTGCGTTTTTCAGTTGAAATAAAAGTACGACGTTTGGGACGAGAAATGACGTTTGCCGGGCGAAGTGCTGATTATTTATCAGGGCTATTTGAAAACTCAGTAAGTATTCGGGAAATGAGAATATATAATTGTACGGACTATTTCTTTAATTCATGGAAAAAATCCATTTTGGTGCAACATAAAAAAAGATATAGTGCAAGAAGATTTGAAATTAAGTCAGGTACAGTTGTTTCACTTATTCAAACTGTAGTTATTTTCTTAGTACTTCGAATATTGATTTCTAATATATATAACTCGCCAAAAATAACAGTTGGGAGTATCACAATTATTTTCATTTCGCTGTTATCTATGGGTTGGAGAATAATGAGTTTAGTATGGCCAATGAGTAAATTGTATGTAAGTAGTGCAAAACTATATGACTTAAATGAAATACTAATGATGAAAAACGTAAAAAAAGAGCAGGAATATGGACAAATGAGAAGTGATTCTTTGTTACCAATACAGCTGTCTAATGTGTCATTTAGATATCCAAATTCAACAGAGGATATTCTAAAGAACATTAATTTGAAAATTACTAAGGGAGAAAAGGTAGCCTTTGTTGGAGAAAACGGCGCTGGAAAGACAACCTTAATTAAATTGATTCTGCAGCATTATAAACCAACAGCTGGGGAGCTATCTTGGAATGAGAAGGATGGAGTGAATGATAAGATTTCAGTTGTATTTCAAAGCTTTATGAAGCTGGAGTTAAGCCTCAGAGAAAATATTGCATTAGGACAGCCTGATTGTTTATATATGGATGATAAGATTATGAAAGTATTAAAAGACTGTGACTTAATTGATTTGTATGAGGAGCTTGGTAGTTTGGATGCTCCAGTGGGAAGAATACTTGAAGGATCAAGACAATTGTCCGGAGGTCAATGGCAAAAACTAGCTATTGCAAGAGCAATGTTTCGAGATTCAGAATTAATTATTTTTGATGAACCTACTGCATCCATTGACCCAGTGGCTGAGGCTCAGATCTTTGAAAAGTTGATGGCATTATGCAGAGGAATAACTGCTATCTTTATTTCACATCGAATGGGATGGGCTAGAAATGCAGACCGCATTATATTAATTGATCAAGGAAAGATAGCTGAAGAAGGAACACATGAGGAATTGATTATGAAGAATGGTTTATATGCAAATATGTATAAAGTGCAAGCCAATTGGTATGTGTAGATAGAAGGGGGCTTAAAGTTATTAGAAATATTCCCCCTTCCTCCTAAATAATCATTATGAAATTTTGTGATATATTATTGATGAAATTATATGCACAACAACCATTACAACTAAAGTTATCGATAAAAATATTGGTAGACCTATTGCAATATATCTTGATAAAATAGCAAAAACAAATATATATAAGAATATACTCCAAAAAGTAAAATTACCAGCTTTATATCTTATGAGCTGCATTCTCTCTTCTGTTTTGATCCTAACCATTTTGTCTGCTTTTTCAGGGTTACTTTTCATTCGTTGCGTTAATATTACACCAAATACTCCAGTTGGTATAAATCCTAGACATATACCCATCATTTCATCCCTTAAAATATTAAAAAAAGTACCCAATATCCAAACTGTAATTCCAACGAAAGCTAACGCACCAAAAATAAACGTTTCTTTATTAATATATTTTTTTGTTTTATAGTCTAACATGATCTTCCTCCTCCATTATAAAAATATCCTCCACAGTGCTATTAAATATTTTTGCAATTCTGCATGCTAATATCACTGATGGGTTATATTTGCCCTTTTCTAAGGCTACAATTGTTTGCCTTGAAACACCTACTTTATCTGAGAATTCTTCTTGTGTAATTCCATACTTTTGTCTAAATTCTTTTATTCTGTTTTGCAACAATAAATCAACCTCCTTGTAAACTTTACTTTACATTCTTAATGTAATACTTTTCCTTCCAAATGTCAAGTTTGATTTACATTGTTTATTGTTTTATATTTTCTTTTTTCTTAAGCATTTAAAAAAATATCAAGAATGACATTGTACATATAAATCAAATAAAAGTATAATATACATGTCGATAGAAATTTTTATTGAAGGGAGTCTTTGAAACTTTGATTACTACAGATATAAATAAAGTACAAAAGAGTAAAACGAGAATACATTTACCTAATGTAACTACCGAATCCATTCTACTAGGAATCCTTCTAGCACTAGTTGGAGGATTTTTGGATGCATATACTTTTATTGGCAGAGGAGGTGTTTTTGCTAATGCCCAGACAGGAAATATAGTTTTAGTTGGAATAAATGCATTTGAGAGAAATTGGCATGAGACAATAATTCACATATTCCCTATTATTGCATTTATAGCAGGAGTCATTGCTTCTCAAATTATTAAAGATACTTCCTCTGTTTGTTTTATATCCAAAAGCGAACATGCTGTTTTGGTTTTTGAAATAATAATACTTTTTATTATAGGCTTATTACCAAAAACTATTTCAGATAATTTTGTAACTATTACAATATCCTTTGTAACTTCACTTCAATATTGTTCCTTTAAAAAATTAGCAAATTGTCCTTATGCTTCAACCATGTGTACAGGTAATTTGCGTTCCGCCTCTGAGGCAGCTTACATCGCCTTTACAAAAAAAGACCACGAAGCAGCTATAAAATCTATTCGCTACTTTATAGTCATATTTTCATTCTTATTAGGAACCTTTGGAGGTGGATTTTTAACATTTTATATTGGTAATAAATCAATATGGTCTGTTGACGTTTTGCTTCTGTTGTCTCTTGTTTTATTGAACATAAGTGAAAGTAGAAGGGATTCTACCTTAGGCATATGAAAAAATCATCATATTTTTCAAGCCACTTTAGTTACTCTTTCTTCCAATATATCATTGATTTTCTATTTGTCAATCCGTTATAATATCCAAGGGGTGTTTATTATGGAAAGATTATTTAGAACTCATTATACGAGAAAAAAAATTGAAATAAATCCAATATGGGATTTTTGTACTGTAGACAATAACGGCAATAAAGGAGAAACAATAAAAATGGTTGTCCCATCATGTTGGGAAAGTCATCCTAACCTTGCTTCATACAGGGGTAAGGCTTTGTACAGCCAAAAATTCAGTTTTGGTGGTAATATACGACTTGTTTTCAAAGGTGTCAGTCATACTGCTAACATTTATCTTGACGGTAAGTTTATAAAATATCACTATAATGCCTATACTGAATTTGATGTAATTTTAAAAAACATTGATTACAGCGAGCATCTACTGGAAGTTCAGGTTGACAATTCCTTTCATAAGGAATCATCACTTCACGTTCCAAATGACTATTATTCCTATGGAGGGATTACACGCCCAGTTGTAGTTGAACAGCTTGGAGATACTTATATTAAACAGCTACATTTTACACCATCAAAAACAGACAACGTTTGGAATGCACATATCAAAACAACCATTGTTAATCTCTCTGAAAAGGCGAAAACTCTCAAAGTGGATATTCAAATAGATGAGGACAATGCTATTCATTTTGATGAAGTCACTCTTGCTGCAAACAGTGAAAATGTTTTTGAGAAAGCACTTGAAATTTTTACAGCAGAGGAATATTCAATAGAAAGCCCACAGCTGTATTATTTGAAAGCTATTGCCTATGAGAATGGACAGCCTGTTGACGATTTAATTGATAGAGTTGGCTTTAGGTCAATTAAAATCCAGGGTAAAGATATTCTCCTAAACGGCAAAAAGCTTCACTTAAAAGGCTTCAATAGACATGAGGATTATGCGGAATTCGGCTGTGCCTTACCCTTGCAGGCTATGCAACGTGACATTGAAATTCTAAAAGATTTAGGCTCAAACTGTGTTAGAACTTCACATTATCCAAATGATGAACGCTTTCTTGACCTTTGCGATGAATACGGAATTCTGGTTTGGGAAGAAGCTCATGCAAGAGGCCTGTCTGAGGAACAAATGCGTCACAAGAATTTCGACAAACAAAGTGCTGATTGCATTAGTGAAATGATTGAAAACCACTACAATCACCCATCCATCTTCACTTGGGGAATACTAAACGAGTGTGCTTCCTATACTGATTACGGACGCGGATGCTATGAAAAGCAATACTCCCTAATGCGTGAACTTGATGAGTCAAGACCGCTGACCTCTGCAAGCTGTCACTTTGGAAAGGACAAATGCCTTGATTTACTAGACATTGTTTCTTTCAATATTTATCCTGGGTGGTATTTTGATGAACCTGCTACAGAACATCTAAAACGCCTGAAAGAATGGATTGCCTCAACAGAAGGAAAGGACAAGCCTCTAATTATAAGCGAAACAGGTGCAGGTGCTGTCTATGGCTTCAGAAGTACAAACAAGGCAAAATGGACAGAAGATTTGCAGGAAGAAATACTAGAAGAGCAAGTCACTTCGGTACTAGAAAATAAGGACTGCTCTGGTGTATTTATATGGCAATTTGCTGATTGCAGAGTTAGTAACGAAAACTTTTATGCACGTCCTAAAAGCCAAAACAACAAAGGCGTAGTTGACATTTATCGCCGACAAAAGCTTGCATATAAAAAGGTAAAAGAGATTTTTGAAAAATTTAAATGATTTTTTTTTTCACTTGTTAACAAGAGCCTTAATCACCATTTTATTGATGATTAAGGCTCTTTGGTTTACTTATCAGTTGGAGCAATCAAAAAGCTAAAATCAAAGCTTTTTTCATTTAATTGATATTCCTCTAGTAAATATGGTCCACAGCTTGTTGAACCCACCCCTGATTGCTTATAATCAATACAAACAATGGAGTATCCTGACTTTTCAAGTTCGTAATTATGTGCTTTTTTCGCTAATTCCTCTTCCGAATATTCAGATGCATTAAAAGCAAAATCCTGCTCAGATTCAATTTTAACGCATAGCTTATCATTGGATATTTTTACATATTCGCATCCCATATGAGAGGAATTTTCTTGTGGTTTAATATAATCCTCATGCATTTCGCATACTTGTTGTGAAAAATTGCCTTTATATGAAGCTCTGTGCTTGTCAATGTAACTTTCCACAGGTCCGTATCCATAGTATTCAACATTTGAAAATTCTTTATCCATAAACAGTCTCAAACCAAATCGTGGCAAATATGGACGTTTATCGGCCACATTAACATTACTGTGTATTTTTACTTCACCGCTGTTATAAACACAAATTTTATTTGTAATATCAAAAGTATTGTGATAAGAAAAGTATCCCAATGCTAAATGGAAGGTTATCTCTACAAAATGCTCATTTTTAGTTGTATTAATTGAATAGATTTTTGTTATCAGTTCGTTAAAATGGAACTTACTCCAATCATTTTTAACCGCACAATCATTATCAATTGGTGCCCTAAAAGCATTGAACTCCATTGCTTTTTCTATTAATTTTGTGCCTTTAAACTCCATTTTACTAAATAATCCCGTACGTTTGTCCACAGTATATGCAAAATTTTTTCCACTTATATTAATTGATTTTCTGTCTTCATTAAAGTTAATAGCATGGTTTGTTTTTGTTACAGTAAGCTTTCTTTCAGTTTCAGCTATCAAGAATTGTTCAAATCCAACATTAAATCCGTTCTCCGCCCATACTGTATCATCTTTTTCAGCGAAAATAAATCTAACGTATAGACTCTTCCCTGATAGTCCTGCTAATTTAGGTATTGTTATGAATTTCTTTGCTTTTGCTGGCAAATAAATATCAATTTCATCTGAAACAATTACTTTTCCCTGTTCAGTAACCTCGTACCTGCATTTAAGCTTTTCCGATAATTCGGTAAAATCGTAGGTGTTCACAAATTCATACACGCCTTTATCAATATAAACTGGGTTAATACGTATAGGACGATATACATTTTTCGCTTCTAATAAACCTGTATGTGGCGTTCTGTCTGGGTAAACCAAACCATCAATACAGAAATTTGAATCATGTATAGGTTCGTGCGAATCTCCCCCATAAGCGTACATAGTTTTACCATTTTCTGCTTTACCCACTTCAATTCCATGGTCGCACCACTCCCAAATGAAGCCACCGCAAAGTCTGTCATTTGAGTAAAATACCTTCCAGTAGTTCTCTAAATCTCCTGGACCGTTTCCCATTGCATGACAGTATTCGCATAGCATAAAAGGTCTTTTTTCGTTTTTGTCAGCAAGAAAACTATTGGTTATCCAATCAACTGTGCTATACATTCTTGAAACAACATCAAGGGTTTCTTCATTATGAATTGCTTTTTGTGCGCCCTCTAATTGTTCCATACTTTCATAATGCACAAGTCTTGTAACATCAACAGATTTAATATATCTAGCGGCATTTTCCAAAGCTTTACTGTATCCGCTTTCATTTCCCAGTGACCAAAATATAATAGATGGACGGTTTATATCTCTTGAAATCATTAGGTCAACTCTATCTAATATTGCTTTCTGAAATTCCTTAATATTAACAGCTAATGCTATGCCTGAATAGTCACCATTATTATCCATAGTTTGTGAAGCATCAACGCTACCATGACATTCTAAATCAGCTTCATCTATTATATAAAAACCTAATTCATCGCAAAGCTGCAGAAACATTGGTGCATTGGGATAGTGAGAAGTCCTTATAGCGTTAATATTATGTTGTTTCATTAAATATAAATCCTTAAGCATTTGTTTTTTAGAAATATATGATCCTGTTATAGGGTCGCTATCATGTCTGTTTACACCCTTAAATTTAATCGCAACACCATTTACTAGTACGCAGCCCTTTTCTACCTTTATATCACGGATACCTATTTTTTCACCTATTGTTTCATGTTCAGTTTCAAGTATAAGCTTATATAAATATGGATTTTCAGCATTCCAAAGTACAGGTGACTTTATTTCAAATGATGCTTTTTCATCTTTAACAACGACTTCTGAAACTAAGCTGTCAGTTGCGTCATACAACTTGACTTTTACACCAGTGCTAGCTTTTACAGTAACGTCAATATTTGCACCATCATAGGCTTCGTTTAAATTGGTAACTACACGATAATTATTTATTCTTTCCTTTGGTCTTGACAATATATAAACATCCCTTATAATTCCTGACATTCTCCATTTGTCTTGACATTCAAAATATGTGCCGTCACACCATTTAAGAACCATAACTACAACGCTATTTTCACCGTCAACCAGGTATTTTGTTATATTAAATTCACTAGTCATGTGAGTAACCTGACTATAGCCTACAAATTGATTATTTATATATAAGTAAAAGCAACTGTCAACACCCTCAAAGTTTAAAAACCTTTCAAAGCTGTCAGATATATCTACGTTAAAATTTCTTTGATAAACACCCACAGGGTTTTCGTCTGGTACATATGGAGGGTTATAAGGAATAGGATAGCGCACATTTAAATACATAGGTTTATCATAGCCGTTTAGCTGCCAGTTTGATGGAACAGGAATGGTTTCTGAAAAACCTGCATGAAGAAAATCATCTTCTATATCCAAAAAACTATTGTAAAATCTAAAATTCCAAGCACCATTTAAAAGCATAAAACAATTTGAACTTTCTCTTTCTTCAAAAGGATTTGTATTTGCAGAAAAAGGTATGAAATAATTTCTATTAGGCTCTGTGTTTACGTGTAATTTTTCTGGGTTTTCGTGAAAAACATTATTATACTTCATATTACATCCTCCCTGTCTATATAAACATTTTAATATTTGGATAATATTAGTTTATCACTATTTACAACAGTGTCAATGATATGATATTATCATATATAAAGATATTAACCACAAGGAGCAAAAGATGAGTTCTTCAATTTATCCAATAAACAATCCACCCTATAAACTTCCTTTTGTGGTTCTTGGAATAGGCTTTGAGGATAACCAAGCTCACATTTTGAGAAAAGAAGGCTATCCAGTGCATCAAATTCTTTTTTGCAAAAGCGGCCAAGGAACACTAAGAGTTAATGAAAAAACATATGAAATAGTAAAGAACACTTTCTTTTATTTAGAACCCAATACTCCTCACGAATATTACGGGAACACAGCTGTATGGGAAGTTCAATGGATTGCCTTTTCCGGAAATCATATTGAAGACACTCTAAATGAGCTTGAATTTGATTGTTCTAAGATAGGTATTCTAAGCAACTTAAATTTAATACAATCATTGTTTAATAAAATATATGTTACTTTAAAAGCAGAGGAGCATTTTGGAAAATTAATTTCTTCTAATATACTGTTTGAATTGCTGGTAGAATCCTACATTATGTCACATAACGAATCTAAAAATGCAACTCCTCAAGGTGTGTCCTTAGCTGAGTCTGCTAAAAATTATATTGATGCGCATTATAATGAGGATATAACTATAGACGAGCTATCAGAATTTGTTAAAGTTACACCCCAGCATTTATGTAGAATATTTAAAAGACATTTGGACCTTCGCCCTTTTGAATATTTAGCTATGAAAAGAATTAAAGAGGCAAAAACCTTGTTATCAAACACTCAAATGACAGTTAATGACATATGCCATACGGTTGGATATCGTGATTGCAGTTATTTTTGTGCTATATTCAAAAGATACGAACTGATTTCTCCATCTGAATTTAGAGGATTGAATTTGTAGTTCTTTGCCTTAGGTACATGTTTATATATTATTAGGCATATTCACCATCAACTACAGCTATGCAATTTTTAATAAATTTATTATAAACTGTATCAAATTCAGCATCCATTGTAACTTCACTATCAGATGCATCATATGTTGGTATCATAATAAATCTGGTTGTATTCTTTCCACCAGTGCTTCTGATTGTGTTTACAGCTGCCAAATTAAACTGATTAATTACGTCACGATTCTCAGCAGTCCCACCTGACCATTCATAAGGGGAAATAATTTTGAGTGACTTCCCTTAATTCATATTTTGAAAAGATTGTATATTATGCTCAATATAATTTTATAAATCTAAATACCATATAAGTTGAACTTCATCTCTATCTTCAATATCTTCATAATAAGCATATTCATCTATTTTTCCTAATACTGCACCTTGCTTATGATAAAACCTACATGCTTGAACATTATTATTTTGACATTCAATTTTTATTTGTTTTAATCCTTTTGATTTTGACCACTCAGCAGCCATAGTAAATAACTTTGTACCTACTCCCTGTTGCTTATATCTATCGTCAACCCTTATATCCCATAACACACTTATGTCATCTCTACCATCAAGCAGATGAACATTTTTTGTTTCTGAAACAACAGTAACTGCCCCAATAGGAAATTTGTTATCAAAAGCCATAAAGAATGTCCAATTAGTTATATCAAATTCTTCTGCATATTTTGTTACTTCCTCATATTCTCCTAAATCCTTTATGTATTCTTCGGTTGGAGTCTCTTTTAATAAAATCCCTCCAAATCCATTCTCAATCTTTTCTAATTTGAGTATGCTTTTCACCTTAACAAGCATTGGAATTTTATCATATTTATCAAAGTATGAACTATCAATTTCTCTATATGTAATCACCTTTTTTACCTCCACTAATAAAGTTTACGTGATAATTATACCACTAATCCCATATAAGGTATATAATTAAACAAATAGACAATTGTATTATATTTAAAGGAGCTGAAGTACATGGATAAATGCAAAAGTGTAAAGCAACAAAACACTTTATATCTTAGTATATTTGTTGCTTCAATAGTATGCTGTTTTTATGCACTATCGTTTACAACATTGGAATTATGGAAGCAAATATTATTTGTATTAATAGCAATTCTTATGATTTTAGATTAATGATTTTGACTGCTCTTTTAACCTGTTCTACAGTCCAAACTTTATTTATTTTTTCATCAATAATTTGGCACAGCCTACTTACTAGATACGGATATCCATTTGTAAAAAAATGTAATTCTTTGCTAATCTCCTTAAAATCCATAGTTACATCGGTATCCTTTGAATATTCTACTAACATGGTAGAAATCTCTTCTGATGAAAAACTCATATCCACATTGAAATCTGCTGCTATATTCCAAGGTGAATTATACTTAGATTCTTCCTCTGATCGTAATTTAAGTTTTAAACTCTTAACATCATACAATCCTACCAATATAACTGATTTAAAAGTAAAATCTTTTCCAACTTCCCTAGCCAAATACTTGTTTCTAAGCATTCCTATAAAACTTAAGAGCAACTGATTGTTAGAACTTTTATCAACTTCATCTATAAATAGAATAACTTCTTTTTTAGCTTCCTCTATAAACTGAGTTATCGCTTCAGATGTTTCTTCTAAATCATTAACATCCTCACTTAACTTTAAAAGTCTTTCACTTTCTTCCTTATCACTAAACCTTAAAGATTTACCCATTATCTTTAAAAACTTATTACAGAATTCCTTCTCCTTTTGAAATACACTATCTCCAATTCCCTCAAAGCTTATATCTATAACTAAATATTCATCTTTCAAAAAATTAGATAATTCATTCAAAGTTGTAGTCTTACCATACTGTCTTGGTCTGTTTATAGTAAAATAAAATTCATTATCAATTAGCTCTTTTATCTGTTCAAGCTTATTTCTTATGTCAACCATATAGTGTTTTCTTGGAACACAAACTCCTGTACTATTGAACTTTTTTTTCACCAATTTATTATTCCCCACTACTACTAACACCTTCACTTTTTTCTTTTTCCAATACGCATTCCACTTCCTTAATTAGCTTTTCTTTTTCAGGGATGTAAAGTGTGTATTTAGATGCAAAAATCTGATTATTTAATCCTCCAAGAGCATATTCTGCTGCTATTTCATCTTTATCTGCACATAATATTATTCCAATTGGAGGATTATCATCTTCATCATTTATTTCAGTATTATAATAATTAAGGTACATATTTATTTGACCTACGTTTTCTGGTTTCAGTTTACCCATTTTCAAATCAATTAGAACATATGCCTTTAATATTTTATTATAAAAAACCATATCTACATAGTAGTGTGTATTGTTTAACGTTATCCGTTGCTGTGAACCTACAAACATAAACCCTCTACCAAGCTCAAGTAAAAAGTCCTCTATATGTCTAATTAATTTATATTCCAAGTCTTTCTCCAATAATGGCTTAGTTTCAGGTATTCCTAAAAATTCAAAAACATATGGATCTTTTAATATATCTTGTGGCTGTTTTATTTCAATTCCAGTGTTAGCTAATTTAAGAACTTTTTCTTTATTGTTATTCCCTTGAGATAAAAGAACTCTTTCAAATAAAGAAGTATCTATCTGCCTCTTCAGCTCTCTTACTGACCAATTAGAATTAATCACTTCTTTTTCATAAAAGCTTCTTTTTCTTTCATCTGATATAGATAAAAGTTCGCAATAATGAGACCAACCTAATTCGCCAGACAGTGTCCGGCAATTTGGATAATATACATAAAATCCTCTCATTTTTTGTAGATTGGAACGTGAGAATCCCTTACCGAATTCTTTTGTTAACTCTTTAGAAATCATTATTAATAGATTTTTCCCATATTCAGCTCGCACACTCCCATTCTGTTCATTTTCAACAATAGTTCTACCAATTTCCCAATATGCTTGTAATAACTTACTGTTGATTTCTTTTGCTACATTTTTCCTTGCAGTAGCCACTATTTTTTTTATATCTATAATTATATGTTCAATATTATTATTTTGTATCATTTTACCACCTCTTAGGCTTAAGAACTATTCAAAAAACAATTAGGAATATGAGATAAAATAGCAAATTAAAGATGCTAGTCTATCTTTTTCATACGCCTACCATTCTACTGTTATATTATCATAGTATCCCACTAAAAACTATAAAATAGCCTTAGATATAGATTTTTTTTACTAATTTAGATATAATGAAATAAGTTTTATTGATGATGGGAAGTGATACCTTGCTTAAGTTTGAAGATATTTTATCTGGTAATTATTCTGAATACCCTGAAGAAATACAAGAATATATGAAAAATTACTCTGAGCTATTGAGAGAAAAAATCAAAGCAGAGTTAATTAAAAACAAAGCAGACAAAATGCTTAAAGACATAGACAAAAGTAACGAAACCTTTATAGCTGTATTAAGTGAAATATTAGAAAGTATAGATAATGAACTGTAAAACTTAGGCATATGAACGAAAATGCCAAGTCAAAGATGCATTGGATTTTAGTAAAATAAACACTCAGATGGGGTCAAAACCCCCTCTGAGTGTTTATTTTACTTTATTTTTCTTCTATTTCAAAAATATAAGAAATAAAATCATTAATGTCGTTTTCGTTTATTTCTAGTCCTAATTCTTCAGGCTTATTACTTAGAACTAATCCTAAATTCATCATTTCATCCCCATATAATTCAAGGTTAAGCTGTTTAACTGTATATAAGATGTTTTCATCTAATCCAACTAGTTTTAAATTAGTAAGTTTTTGATTAGGGTAATTTAATGCTTGATAATACCCTACTAATGCCCTTTTCTTATCTTTTGACACTACCATCCAAGAAGTTATATTGTAATCTTTCTCAAATGGACTTATCAATCTATAAAAATCACCTGTAACTATTAATTCTCTATATTTTTTGCAAAACTCTACTTGTTTAATTACCTTTGCTTTCTCAGCTTCACTTATCTTATTTAAATCAAGTTCATATCCAAAGGTTCCAAATAACGCTACATTAGCTCTTGTATCAATGGATGTGAGCCTCTTTACTTGATGATTTGGAGCAGCTGATACGTGTGAACCCATAGAACTTAAAGGATAAGCAAAAGACGTACCGTACTGAATTTTTAGTCTTTCTATAGCATCCGTATCATCGCTTGTCCATGTTTGTGGTGCATAATACAGCATACCCGGATCAAATCTTCCGCCTCCACCAGAACAAGATTCAAACAATATATCAGGAAAATCTGAAATTAATCTCTCATATAAATCATATACTCCTAATATATATCTGTGCATAATTTCTCCTTGCCTTTCAGCAGGTAATTTTATAGAAAATGCCTCAGTTATATTTCTATTCATATCCCATTTTACATATGAAACGGAGGAAGTTCTAAGTAAAGCTGAAATAGCAGAATATATATAATCCACAACTTCTTTCCTAGAAAAATCTAAAACAAATTGATTTCTTCCATAGGATGTATTTCTATCAGGTGTTTTTATAACCCAATCTGGATGAACTCTATACAGTTCACTTTCTTTATTAATCATCTCTGGCTCAATCCATAATCCAAACTTTAGCCCTAATTCTTGTATCTTCTTAGACAATCCATCTATTCCATTTGGAAGTTTTTCCTTATTTACATACCAATCTCCTAGAGATGAAGTATCATCATTACGCTTTCCAAACCAGCCATCATCTAAAACAAACATCTCTATACCAAGTTCTTTTGCTTTTTTTGCTATCCCAACAATTTTTTCTTCATTAAAGTCAAAATACGTAGCTTCCCAATTATTAATCAATATTGGTCTAGGCTTGTTCTTCCATTTTCCTCTAACAAGAAAATTATTGTAAAGATTGTGGAAGGTTTGACTCATTTTATTTAATCCTTCATCACTATAAACCATTATTGCTTCTGGAGTTTCAAAGGAATTTCCCTTGCTTAGCTCCCATTCAAAATTAAATGGATTTATTCCTATCATCATCCTAGTTAATTCAAAGTTATCTACTTCAATCTGTGCAAGAAAGTTACCACTATAAACCAAATTCATAGCATAAGCTTCACCAGAATTTTCTGTGGTTTCTTTACGTTTAATTGCAATAAACGGATTATGATTTGAACTACTTGCCCCTTTTGAACTGTAAATGCTTTGTATACCTGGTTGAAGAGGTCTTACTTTTACATGTCTTTCCCTTGTCCATGCACCTGAAAGCTGTACCATTTCAAATTGGTCATCGCTTAATTCAAAAGAAGCACTCATAGCATTTGTAATTGTAATTTTTTCATCTCCATTATTAATAAACCTAGCACTTCTAGCTATAGCTGAATGGTTTTCAAAAATTGTATAGTTTAATATAAGTTCAGTTTTCATGACACTATCGTATAATTTTATTTGTATACTAGTAGCCTCTTCCTCACATTCAACATAGGTAGCTGGAAGGTCCTTAATATTTTCTTTACCCTTAAATATATTATAACTAACAAACTCAAAATTAGTTACCCTGCTGCCATTTTCCTGCCTTATTTGATGTGCAGGATATCTAAAATCTGTAGTACCATATGATGGATACTCTTGTTTAATATTCTCTAAAGAAAAATCATTATCGTTTTCAAAAACACATACTGTCATCCCACGACCAACAACCTTTAATAAATGTTCAAAAGACGCTCTATGGTGGATTTTCTTACCAAAGTATAAATGACCTAATTGATTGTTCTTTAATATTTTTATTATATAACTTATATTCTCATTGTATAAATGAAATTCCCTTGTTTCGTTGTTAAAAACTATTGGCATCTTAAACATCCTTTCTTAATTAAAAATATATCCCTAATGATACATTTTATCCCTTAATAGCCAATAGGGCAAGGAAATATTTAATACTTCCTCACCCTAATTCTAGACACCTTCAAAATTAGCTTTCACTATTGACCAAACTGAGAAACTATTTGGTTTTGAAGATCATCCATAGTAGATTTTACATCACCTTTGCTAAGAGTAATTTTAGCTTGTGCATTTACTACACTAGTATGAGCTTCTGCAAAGTTTTCTGTATAATTCATTGCTGGTATGTTCTTTGCTACACCAGCAAATAGTTGCCATGCCTTTTGTCCACCAAAGTAATCAACACCTTGACTAAATATTGGATCACTATAGCATGGAGTATAAGATGGATATAATCCATATTTTGTGAATCCCGTCATTATAGACTGTTTATCAGTCATAGCAAATTTAGCGAATGCAACAGCTAATGTTTTATTCTTTGTTGTACTTGGAACCATAAGAGTTGAACCACCACATGCTGCTGCATTTGCAGTGCTTCCAGCAAACGTTGGTAAAGTCATAATTGCCCATTTACCGCTTGAATCTGGACATTGATCTTGAAGAGTACCTGTCCACCAAACTCCAAATGGTACTGATGCAATTTGACCATTCTTTGTAGCTGATACAAGTGAATCCCATCCATCATTATTGTATACTATGCCAGCATCATTCATATTTTTAACTAAAGTCATTGCTTTTATTGATGCTTGTCCATTTAATGCAGTCTTTCCGTCTTTATCAAAGTAGAAAGAGCCAAGCTCATTTACAAACTGTCTGTACATCGCATCGTCACCTTTAAGATCTATAGGTATCATCTTAACTTTTCCATTAGTACTTTCTACTATCTTTTTACCAGCTGCAATGTAATCATCCCATGTTTTTATAGTTGTTGGATCAATACCGGCACTTTTGAATATATCTGTTCTATAGAACATAGCTGATGGAGCAGCATCCCAAGGAATAGCTACTATTTTTCCTCCTACAGTACATTCTGAAATTTTTTCAGGTATAAAATTATTTTCGATTGGTTTAACAGTGTCTGTTAAATCCACAAAACCATCTGGGAACTTACTATCATATGTTGGAACGTGATCTCCCTCTACTGAAACAACATCTGGAAGTCCAGTTTTTGATGCTAATCCTGTAGTTAACTTGTCATAAACAGCACTATTGCCACCTCCATCAACTACTGTGATTTTCGCCTTTGGATATTTTTTCTGGAAATTAGCTGCTGCCACTTGTAAAGATTTAGCCGCTACATTCCAACTCCAAACTGTTATTTGTCCAGATATATCACTGCTAGAAGTAGTGCTGCTGCTTGACTGAGTTGTACTGCTACTTCCGCATGCACTTAACGAAATCATAAGTGCCGCTGCCATAACTAGAGACATAATTTTCTTTGCTTTCATTTTTAATTCCCCCTTAAGTTTTATATAAATTAACTGTGTAAAATTTATCAAAAAGGTTTTCCCCACTTGATATTGAATATACATGAAGTTATCCTTTATGAACACTTAAAATCTTTCTTCTTATTTTTCAATTAGCCCTTAACAGATCCATTTAATATACCAGATACAAATTGTTTCTGGAAAAACATGAATATAACCATTATTGGCAATGTAGCTAAAGTCGTCCCTAACATTATTTCACCATAATTTATTCTTGACATACCATTTAATCCTGCAAGTGCTAGCGGGAAGGTATACATATTAGGTGTTCTTAGTACAACAAGAGGCCACATAAAGTTATTCCATTGGCTCATAAACATATAAATTCCAAGTGCTGCCATTGCCGGTTTCATTGTGGGCAAAACTATCCTAAAAAAAATAGGGAATTCAGAAAGCCCATCAATTCTTGCAGCTTCAATAAGAGAGTCTGGAAACACTAGCATATTCTGCCTCATTAAAAATATTCCAAAGGCATTTGCTAGTGATGGTAATATTACCGCTGGGTATGTATTAACCATATTAATTGAAGTCATCAATTTAAATAGTGGTATTAATAAAACTTGACTTGGTATCATTATAGTTACAAGTATCATAGTAAACAAAAACGTTTTACCCTTAAATTCAAATTTAGCTAAAGCATAACCTGCCATTGAGTCTAAAATGATAGTAAGGAGAGTATACGTTACCGTAATAAACAAGGAATTAAAGAAAACCTTTCCAATTCCAATATCACTGTTAAGAGCATGAAAATTATTTATAAGATTATTAGTAAAATATAGCTTTGGTGGATATGAAACTACATCTCCCGAAGTATGTGTCGCAGATACAAACATTAAGTAAAACGGAAATAATGATACTAAAAATCCTACTATTAGAAAAGCATAAGTAATGAATTGTGTAGCAAATCTAGCTTCATTGGGTTTACGTTTAATTTTCATATTTAGTCTCCTCCCCCTACAAATTTAAACTGTATTAGTGAAAATACTGCTATTATAACAACTAGTACATAACTTATTGCTGATGCATAACCAAAGTTTATAAATCTGAAGGCTGTATTATACAAGTAATTTGCAACCGTAATTGTCGCGTTATCTGGTCCACCTTGAGTAAGTATATATGGTTCATCAAAAAGTTGTAGAGTACCAATTGTTGACGTAATAACACAGAATAGAATAATCGGTTTCATAAGCGGTAACGTAATTTTAAAAAACTTTTGAATTCCATTTGCTCCATCTATATCACAAGCCTCATATATATCTCCTGATATGCCTTGAAGCCCTGCTAATAGTATTACCATATTATAACCTGTCCATCTCCAAATCATGGCTATAATAATGGAAGCTCTAGCACTCATTGGTCTATTGAGCCAATCAACTTTAGGCAAATGAACAAGCGCTAATAAATAATTTATAAATCCATAATTAGTATTCAAAAGAAGTTTAAATACTAATGCATAAGCAACTAATGCTGTTACAGCTGGCATAAAAAAAGCCATTCTAAAAATTCCTCTACACTTAAGGAAACTCTTATTCAAAAGTTCTGAAATGACTAGCGCAAGTATAATCATTATCGGAACCTGTATAAGAAGATATATAAAATTGTTTCCAAGTGCTGCCTTAAAAGTTGGATCACTAACTAATCTTTTATAATTACTCAGACCAACAAAAGAGTATTTGCCAAACTTATACTGTTGAAAACTCATTAAAAATGAATCTATAATTGGGTAAACCATGAACATCAAAAATAATAGGATTATGGGCAATAAAAAGTAATATGGTATTGTATTTTGATTAGGAAAGAATTTACTAATTAAACTCTTACTTTTACCCGTTTTCAATAGTTCTTTATTTTTTTCCATATACATCCCTCCAAAATAAGCTGAATACTATTTTTGTTCAATAATCATACTCTCATATGGCTTTAGGTTTATATCCATGAACTTTTTATTTTCTTCTGTATGATTCATAATAAACACATATTTTTTATGATCTATTTGTCTTGAATATGCCTCTACTCCAAGCGGAGTCTCGATATAATCCAAATCATTATTTTCAACAATTTCCTTTGCTAATAAATAAACTATGTTAACGTCTACACCTGAACCAATATAATAAACGTTTCCATTTCCATACTTGTTTAATGTTATACAACTCTTTCCTTTATAAAAAGTGTCTGTATATTCAAATAGGGATTTTGCAGTTGTGCAATCTATTATATCTCTCCAAACTTCGCTGTTACCCTTTATTCCTTTATATTTACCAAGTCCTTCAATTTCTACAAATTGACCTGGTTGTAACGATTCTATTTCATGAATCTCTATACCTGCAAGTTCCGCAAATGCACACGGCAAAGTCTCACCAAGATATAAATTATTGTTTCTGTCCTTAATACCTGCTCTAAAGGATAAAACAACAGTTCCACCATTTTTAGTAAAATCATAAAGTTTCTTTTGCACACTCTCATCACTAATCATCATTACAGGAACAAGTAATACTTTATATTTACTGAAGTCTTTTGAAGAAGGAATTACATCAATATGAGTATTCATACTATAAAATGGAGCATACAATCGCATAACTTCATTATTAAAATCAAACGCACTACTTTGAGGTTGAATTTTCCATGCCCATATATTTTCATAATCATAAATTAATGCAACATCAGCTTTAATATCACTTTTTATAACTTCTTCAAATGGTTTAATTTCTTCTATTAACTTTTTAACTTCATTGAATTTTCTTCCTTTTTTGTCATCTTGGTCTAATATTCCAAAACAAAATTGTTCAGTACCAAAAACTGCACCTCTCCATCTAAAATACAGCATATTTTCACAACCGTGAGCAAAAGCTTGATATGACCACATTTTAGCTTGATTAGGTCTTGGAAGATATCCTATGACCGTATGTCCCTGAGCTCCCATAAGCTCTTCTACAATCCAGAAATTCTTTTCTTTAAGGCCTCTAATAAAATCATGACATGCTGCAATAGCACACGGTGGTATTGGTTCCTTTAAACCTCCCCATACAGGATAATTATCAAAAGAAGCAAAATCCATATCTTTCACAGCTTCTGCATGGTCAAAATGTTTATCTAAAAATCCTCCTGCTATATTTGTAGTTATTTGCTGATTTTCACCTTTATGACGTTTTATAAGCTCTAATTGAAAATTAACATATGCGTTTATTGACTTTGATCTAAACCTATTATAATCTAATATTAAACTTGGATTGTGATACGTTATTGTCTTAAGTGGAAGAGGTATCTCATTGAAATCATTATAAGTTTGACTCCAGAATACAGTACCCCATGCTTTGTTAAGTTCCTCTATATTCTTGTACTTTTCCCTTAAAAAGTTTTTAAAACCCTCATGGCATTGCTCACAATAACACATATCGCTACCTTCGTGTCCTATTTCATTATCAATTTGCCATGCCACTATATTTTCTTCATTTTTATAATGTTTAACTAATTCTTCTACTATATTTCTTGTATAATCATAATAAATTTTACTATTAAAACAATATTGTCTTCTTCCTCCAAAAGCTCTTGTCCTTAAATCTTCATCCTTTGATAAAATACTTGGATATTTGTTTATTAGCCATGCTGGAGGAGTAGCTGTTGGCGTTCCAAAAACAACTTTTATTCCTTTTTCCTTTAATTTTGCAATAACATTATCGAAGAACGAAAAGTCAAATTGTCCTTCTGCTTTCTCCATAATGTGCCAAGCAAATTCTCCTATTCTAACTATATTAACACCCATATCTATCATTCTTTCAATGTCCCTGTCTAAAGCTTCACCCGGCCACTGTTCAGGATAATAGTCAACTCCAATATACATTTTTTACTTCATCCCCTTTTCGCCTTCTCTAATACCAAATAATCCCTTAACCGATTATTAGAAACCGTTTACTTACTAATGTTCGTATATTTTAAATATCTAAAGAAAACTTTTTTGCATTTTATAGAAAAGGTTTTCTGATTCCATTAAAGCTATACCTTCTTTTTATGTTTTCAGTATACACCTAGTTCTTTATTTGTCCAACTTATTAAAAACTAGAATATGGTTGCATAGATAACGTTTACTTAAATTTTCTCAATATTCCTTACAGTTGTTTAATATTCCATTTGTTTTTACATTATTACCCACATTTAGCAAAATTAAAGTTATATGTTTATTAATTAACCAAGTATTATTTTATATTTCTTATAAAATCATCCCATTATTTGTATTTATACATACAAATTCAAGAAATTCTTAAAATCATTATAATAGGAAAATGCTTTTCATATGTTATAATTTATTTATTGGAGTATAGAAAGGAATGAACTACTAATGAACAAGAAAAATGAATTTAATGAAGGTCTTATATTTACAATTTTCAATTACATCTATTGGTCATTTTTAAGTAATGTTTATTTTATCCTATGTAATTTGCTATTTGTCTTTTATTTCTTTACTATTAAATTTACCGGAAGTTTAGAAAGTTCTATTTTATTAATCATATCCCTTATACCTGTTGGTCCAGCACTTACTGCTCTTTGCTCTTGTATGGATAAGATTATTAGAGACAAGGATATAAATATAACTACATATTATTTTAAGTCCTATAAAAGGAATTTCAAACAATCCATGAAACTATGGTTAATTGCACTTTTTGTTCAATCTCTTTTAATATCAGATTTAAAATTTCTATCAAGTAAAAATATCTACATGTACCTTTACGTTTTAATTTTTGTATTTATGCTATACAGTTTAATTATTTATATTCATATGTTTCCTATATTATCAAGATTTAATTTAAAAAGTATGGATATATTAAAACTGTCCTTTGTATATTCATTTAAAAAGTTTCAAGTTACTCTTATTAATATACTTACAATAGTTGTAAGTGGCTTTGTAGTCTACTTCTTTCCTTCTATTAGTATATTTTTTGTATTTAGTTTAACTTGTCTTTGTATTATATACTATGAACAAACTATATTAAACGATATAGAAAATTTAATTACTGCTGACCCTACCTCTTTGCCTGACACAAAATATCCGTCGCATTTCTAACTTGTTATTTTCTCCATTTATCATTTATTATAAAGAAATAGTAGGATTTCTGCCAATAACTACTATGAAATATTACTCTATATAAAAAATAAAGAGAACCCCGTCATCTGGAGGTTCTCTTTTACCTTATTTAATTAAGCTACACACATCATTTGCAAATTGTACTGGATCATCTATAGAAAGTCCTTCTATTAGCAATGCTTGATTATATAAAACATTTGAAAGCATTTTTAGTTTATCTTTATCCTCTACAAATGCCTGTTTAATAGCTGTAAACATTTCGTGATTTGTATTTATTTCTAAAATTTTATCAGCCTTAATATTTTGATTGTCAGGCATCATTTTAAGTATTTTTTCCATCTCAATTGATAGTTCACCTTCATTAGAAAGACAAACTGGATGGTTTTTTAATCTTTTTGATACTCTAACATCTTTAACTTTACCACCTAAGGTTTCTTTCATAAAACCAAATAAATCTTTGTTTTCTTCTGTTTCTTTCTGACTTTCTTTCTCATCAGACTCAAAGCCTAAATCTCCACTAGAAGCAGATTTGAATTCTTTTTCCTTGTACTTAGTTAGCATTTTAATTGCAAACTCATCAATATCATCAGTAAAGTATAATATTTCAAAGCCCTTATCTTTAATAAGTTCAGTTTGTGGTAATTTATCTATTTTTTCTATGCTTTCACCTGTTGCATAATATATAAACTTTTGTTCCTCTTTCATGCGAGAAATATACTCATCAAGGCTTACAAGCTTTTTCTCTGTGGAAGAATAGAATACTAGTAAATCTTGAAGGTCTTCTTTATTGCTTCCGAATTCAGAATAAACGCCATATTTAAGCTGTTTTCCAAAGTTCTTGAAAAACTCATCGTATTTCTCTCTTTCATTTTTAAGCATTGATATAAGTTCGCTCTTTATTTTACCCTTTATGTTTTTTGCAATAATTTTCAGTTGTCTATCATGCTGCAAAAGTTCCCTTGAAATATTAAGAGAAAGGTCTGCTGAGTCAACTAAACCCTGTACAAAGCTAAAATAATCTGGCAATAAATCTGCACATTTTTCCATTATCAATACACCATTTGAATAAAGTTCTAAGCCTTTTTGAAACTCTTTTGTGTAAAAATCATAAGGTGCATTAGCTGGAATGTAAAGTATAGTATTATAACTTGTCATTCCTTCAACACTTGCATGAATTGATTTCAGAGGTTTTTCATAACCAAAGTGCTTATCCATGTAAAATTGATCGTAATCCTCAGGCTTTAATTCATTTTTATTTTTTCTCCAAATTGGTACCATACTATTTAAAGTTTCATCTTCAAAATAGTCTTCATAATCTTTTTCGCTACCTTCTTTTAGCTTGCTTTTCTTTACAAGCATTTTAATTGGATATTTTATAAAATCAGAATATTTCTTTATTAATGATTTTAATTTATATTCATCCAAATATTCATCATATTTTTCATCTTCAGTATTTTCTTTAATTTTTAATATGATTTCAGTTCCTGCTGTTGTTTTTTCAGTTTCTTCAAGTTCATAACCCTCTGCACCCTTAGATTCCCATTTATATGCCTGATCTGAATTGACATCACGACTTATTACAGTAACTAAATCTGACACCATAAATGCGGAATAAAAGCCAACTCCAAATTGACCTATAATATCTACGCCTTCTTTTGCTTCATTTTCATTTTTAAATGCAAATGAGCCACTCTTTGCAATAGTACCAAGGTTGTTTTCAAGTTCCTCTTTTGTCATACCTATTCCATTATCAGTAATTGTGAGAGTTCTATTGTCTTTATCTGCCGTAATTCTAATATAAAAATCATCTTTGTTAAAACTAATATTTGTATCCGCAAGTGAACGATAATAATTCTTATCAATTGCATCGCTTGCATTTGATACAAGTTCTCTCAAAAATATTTCTTTGTTTGTGTAAATTGAGTGAATCATTAAGTCAAGTAATCTTTTGGACTCTGCTTTGAATTCTTTTGTTGCCATTTTATCATTTCCTTTCATATAACATAAAACCACACCCATCATTGTAGGTGCGGTTATTTTAACACTAGATAGCCGTTCTTTTTACTCTTCCATCTACAACAAATGGTATTTAAACTTTTTACAAAATTATTGTTTTTGTTAGCACTCTCAACACATGAGTGCTAACTCCATTTTAACAATTATTGTTTATTTGTCAATATAGTTTTTGTAAATTGTTTAAATTACAAGATGTTACTAAATTTAGTATTACCATCCCTGAGCTATGCTCTCTTTAGTATTCTTTATTTTCTGCATTTATCATTTCTTGCAAAGAAATATTTGCATTTCTGTATCTTTTTCTACCAATAGTTTTTTTACCATATTCTATAGCCTCATTTGGACAATATTGAATGCATGCCATACATTGCTCACATTTATTGTTCCAATTTGGTTTACCATTACTTATTTTTATGTTTTTTACACCACAAATTTTTTCACAAACACCACACCCAGTACAGTTATCCTTTGCGAAAAACAGCCTATCCTTTTTATGAATTTTATATATTCCCTTATGTGTTATATTAGCAAGCATTCCGTCAATTAATAATTTACTTTTTTCATATTCATAATTTTTCTTTTCTTTAACTACATCACCTATTTGTTGTACCTTTATTTTTTCTTTATCAAATGCTTTAATTTGATTTTTTCTAGAATTTGCACCGTACATAACAATATAGTTTCCAGGCATTTTTATAGTAAAACCAGAATTTAATTTAGCACCTTTATTCTCTATTAAATCATTAATATCTTTTAATGCATTCCCAGCCATTCCACCGAAAGTCGCTACTGCAAAAACATATGTTGTTTTATTTATATTAAGTTTTTTTATGAAATTTTCCACAATCAAAGGTAAGCCCCCCATATATACTGGAAATACAATTCCTATACATTCAGATTTAACTTGAATTTCATCATTATTCATTATCTTAGGCATTGAAATAAGATTAGTATTTCCAAGCTGTAGTGCTATATCCTTTGAAACTTGCAAGCTATTCCCAGTTCCTGAAAAATAGAATATTGTGTTTTTACTAATAATCATAATTGTCAATCTTCCCCTCATTATTAATTTTGTACTAAATAACTCTATTGTTTAAGGCATATTTTCTCATTTTTATACTTCTGAAAACATCGAAATGTTAATTAATAATAAAAGAGACTTATATTTCTTCATCTCTTTTAAACTTTAACAAGTTGCAAAGTTCATTTAATAATTCTTCATTTACTTTTGCAACTAAAAATTTGCCTCTTTTTTCTGTAAATATTAAATTTGCATTGCTTAATTCTTTTAAATGATGTGAAATTGTAGGTGCACCTATATTTAATTTTTCAATCACTTCACTTATAAAACATTCACATTTTGCATCAAAACTTTTTTCACTACTCTTTACTATTTGAAGATATATTTCTAATCTATTTTCATTAGAAAGAGCTTTAAATATTTTTGCTAATTCTTTAACATCCATAATTACTCCTAACACTTTGATGATTATCGAAATATTTATTTAATATGATATTATATTATTTAATTTATGTCAATAACTATTCAGTAAGATTTTTTAAATATTCAACAATAGTAGTAAACACAGAAACTATTTCTGTGTTTACTACTATTAAAATCAAAATAAGATAGAATACTTTAAAGCCTATCTATAAGGCATCTATGTTCTTTACTCTTTGAATCATAGCATATTGGCACTGCTAATACTTTTTTGCCTTCATCTTCGCGTCTTATCTTTTCTACATATTCTTTTTCTCTAATTTGATTTATTGCTACTTCTGGTAATTCATCCTTTTTCAGTTCAACTATGAAGGGAATATCATTTTTTCTTCTTGGGTGAAAAGTAAAATCTTCATCAATAGTGATATCAATCTCTTCTCCTGAAACCATTTCTATAACATCATCTCTAATTTCTAGTATGTTATATTTAAGGTACTCTGCTACTTCATCCATAGCTCCAGTATTGGTCCAATAACTTTCACAGTAATTATTTTGAAGTGCTTTTACTACAGACCTTGGATTATATACTTTAATTCCTTTTGCCGTTAAATATCCATTATACCAACTTTCTAGTTCTTTAAAACTAATATTTTTATTTTTATTACAAAGCTCTATAACTTCATCTTCTGTAAATCCAAAATATTCATCAAATGTTCTATCTTTTAAAAATGTAAACTCATCAAACATATTAAGCGCCGAGCCACTAGAATACTTCTTTATAGGAAGAACACCTGTCATATATGCTAAAGATACATAAGGCTGATCCTTTAAAAGATTTCTTAAAAATTCTAAAAAGTCATTCTGATTTTCTTCAAAAAGATTATTAGCGAAAATATAATCATCATACGCGTTTCCAATTTCAGCTATTGTATTAAAAGATATGTTAATTACATTATATTTATTTAAATGTTTCTCGTAATTAGATACCTCGCCTATATTAAGAGTATCAAAAATTTCTTTTGAATCTACTGCCTTAGAATAATATGCTCCTACCATATCAGCAACACTAGATTTGCCAAACCGTCTTGGTCGTGTTACACATATATACTTATCAGAAGTTTCTATGATTTCACTTAACTTCTCGATAAATAAAGATTTATCCACAAAGTATTTGCTTCTATATAAATTTTTATAATTTTCTAAAGGCTTATTTGTATTTAAATATATTGCCATCTCATATCCTCCTTTCCAATTACTGTTTTTCATTTTGTCATCGTAAAAAACTATAATAATTATAGCATAAGCCAATGATATAGTAGACCTTTTCGCCAAAAATTATATTACTTTTTTGCAACAATAATTGTAGTATCTTTCATTTTCCAATTCATTTTCACAGTTTTAAAACCAGCATTAGATAATAGCTTAATTTGATTATCAATTGTACATGGCGTATCATAATGATAAAATTCTCCATCAGGAATATTCTGCTCTTTACGTATTCGTTTATTTTCACTATAATAAAAATCTTCCTCTTGTTGGCTTTCTACCATATAATCACATTCAATGTATTGCCCATTAGCTTTTAATGCATTAAAAATCTTTAGGTATAATTTTAGCTTGTCTTCATGTGAAAAATGATGTAGAGTTTGAAAGGATATTGCTGCATCATATTTAGAAGTACCAAAATTATAATCAAAATAGCTTGCATTTATTAACGACAAATTCTTGTCTGGGTGCTTTTGTTTTAGTTTATCAAGCATTGCTTGGGTTAAATCTATACCAGTTACATTAATAAAAGGTTTAGTTTTAAATATTTCATCAAGCTCTAATCCAGTACCACAACCTAAATCTAATAACTCATTAGCCTCTTTTTGTAATAGTTCTGCCATTTTAATATAGGCTTCTTTGCATCCTTCCACGTTTTTAATCATATGCTCATCATATCCATCTACACGAGCAGTAAAAAAATTGCTCATTTGTTCTATTGCCATTTTCTCACCCCTTACATTTAATTAGCATCTTGTATAATAATTTGTAAAACATTCAAGCCACGAATAGGTTCAATTTTAAATTCAGCTTATGCATGTGATAAATTTGGAAATATTAGTTTTTTATTTTCGATATTTTCTAAATCTTTCCCTAAAATAAATAATGTACAATCTTCTTCGTGGTATTCATCAACTTTATATCCATTCCCATCATAAGGTGCAAATCCAAGTATTACTTTTTTTATTTCACTTCCAAATGAGCTGATTACTGTTTCTAAGTTTACTTTATGGCTCGCTATTATTTGTTTAATAAAAAGATTTTCTCCTTTAACATCTGCGATAATATATGTATCCTCTTCAGCCAAATAATAGACCGAACTGCTCCATCTTGTCCAAAATGCAACCAATCCTGGATTGTTCATAGTAAACCTATCGTTACTTACACTATTCTTTACAGTGTTGAAAAAATCTTCCCATTTAACCGCGTCAGACATATCAACCTGTTGCATTTTCTTTACATTATTTATTGAACAAATATCTTTACTATACTGATATTCTTTACTTTTTATAAATCCAAATCTAGGATAAAAATTTATAACGCTATCATTCCCAAATAAATATATTCCATCTGATTTTTCTTTATACTCATCGATTACCTTCTGAATAAGGTAACAGCTTAAGCCTTGCCCGCGATAATCTTTATCTGTCATAACTGTACCAATTTGAATATAATGTTTCTCTGTACCATCCAAATCAAAATCCATTAGATTAACAGATACATGAGCTATAACCTTATTCCCATCTACCAAAGAATGTGGGATGAACTTATCTCCCCAAAAACCATTAGAATACCAGTTTTCAAAATTAAAGCCAAAAGTCTTTCCAGTCAATTCATTAAGGCTCTTACGCATTTCATCATTATCTTTATAAGCTTTAATATAATTATATTTCATTGTCATCACACTCCCAAAATCATTCTTCATACCTATCAATAATAACATCAATACATTTTTAAAGACAACCTCATACTTAATTCATAAACAAAAATAAGCCACCCAGCACAAGCTAGGTAGCACATTTTCTATCATCATATCTTCTTTTTTGTGAAATGATTCTTTGTATAGTTTTTGGTGACAAATAATATCTTTCTGAAAGACTTTGTAGACATATTCCGGATAAATAATCTTCATATATCCTATCATTTCTAATCAAAAGTTCATTTTTACTCTTGGTTAGTTCACCCCATGCAATTTTATTTTCCTCTTTCTTCGGTATATAAATGTACTCACCGTCCACATAGTTTTGAATTATTTCTAATATTTCACTAGGGAAAATGTCCCTCGCATTTGAATAGCTCATTTTATGCCCAATTATAATACATTCTACATCAGCGCACCACAAATCAAAGTCTTTCCATTATGCATTATATTTAATCTTATTTTCAAATTCAAATTTTCATTTTACTTTTTTATAAAAAATAAGACAGACTTATAAAGCCTATCTATAATCCTAGATTTCTTCAATTTTACATCTATGTTCTTTACTCTTTGAATCATAACATATTGCCACTGCTAATACTTTTTTGCCTTCATCTTCGCGTCTTATCTTTTCTACATATTCTTTTTCTCTAATTTGATTTATTGCTACTTCTGGTAATTCATCCTTTTTGAGTTCAACTATGAAAGGAATATCATTTTTTCTTCTTGGGTGAAAAGTAAAATCTGCATAGCCTTTCCCTGTTTTCTCCTCACGTTCTACTCTATAGGTATCTCTAGCTGAAATGTATGCTAAAGTTAAAACGCATGAAAGGCTATTTTCGTCATTATATTGAAGTATTGGTATTTCAGAGTTATGAATATCATGTAGCATTGATTCAACAGTTTTTGTGTCACCATTAACAGTTGATTTTAACATTCTTTTGGAATTTTCTATTATCTCAGAAACATATCCAAAAGATTTATCTCTTAAAGCCTTTTCAAACTCCTTCATAAGTTCTTTGTTTGGTATCCTTAAATATCCATCATTATATGATATAAATCCAAGCACTATCATAGCAGAATATATTTGTTCCTTATTTCTTGGTGCTCCTTGTCCTGCTCTGAACTCTTCATCTATTATAATGTCTATTTCTTCACCAGACACCATTTGTATAACGTCATCTCTAATTTCCAAAGTATTATACTTAAGATACCCTGCCACTTCATCCATAGCTCCAGTATTAGTCCAATAACTTTCACAGTAATTATTTTGAAGTGCTTTTACTACAGACCTGGGATTATATACTTTAATTCCTTTTGCTGTTAAATATCCATTATACCAACTTTCTAATTCTTTAAAACCAACTTTTTTATTTTTATTGCAAAGTCTTATAACTTCATCTTCTGTAAATCCAAAATACTCATCAAATGTTCTATCTTTTAGAAATGTAAACTCATCAAACATATTAAGAGCTGAACCACTAGAATACTTCTTTATAGGAAGAACACCTGTCATATATGCTAAAGCTACATAAGGCTGATCCTTTAAAAGATTTCTTAAAAATTCTAAAAAGTCATTCTGATTTTCTTCAAAAAGGTTATTAGCGAAAATATAATCCCACTCATCAAATATAAAAATAAATTTATCCTTAGTATCATATAACATGGAGCTTAAATTAAAATACTCCTCTGGAACAATATTGGTATACTTTTGGGCTATATCTTTTTTTATCGTATCTCTTATCATCTTAATATAATCATCATAAGTGTTCCCGTTTTCAGATATTGCATTAAAAGATATATTAATTACATTATATTTATTTAAATGTTCCTCATAAGTAGATACGTTACTTATATTAAGATTATTAAATATTTCTTTTGAATCTGCTGCTTTAGAATAGTAAGCTCCTACCATGTCAGCAACACTAGATTTCCCGAAACGTCTTGGTCTTGTTACACATATATATTTACTTTTTGTAGATATTCTTTGGTTAAGCAATGTTATCATAGAAGATTTATCTACAAAATACTCTTCGTTCACAAGTTCTCTATAATTTTCAAAAGGTTTATTAGTATTTAAGTATATAGACAATTTATCATCTCCCTTCACATTACTCATTCCTTTGCTACACATACTAACTACAATAGTATTATAACATAAGCCAATAAATGCTTTAAATATCATTGTCTTTTTATTTCTTATTTAATCAAACTATCCGCTCTTTACTACCACTTGTAGAAGATGGTCTAAATTCACTTTATTAAAAGGTATTACTTGTTATTTAGTTTCTAAAGCTATTTCCCATGCATTATATAAATCACAAATTGTTGTTGTATTGGCATCAAAATCATACATTATACTACCATCATAAAAATCTATAGCAACATAATTTTGTTTAGCGACTTCCTCATGAATATTAAATATAACATCTAGACAGTTCAATAAACTTGTGCTTAATCTATAGTTTATTGAACTTAACATTAGGTGATTGTGGGTGAGTATATTTAGGATACTTTTCAAAATTCCAATGAGCATGTAAGCATTCTCCATTAGCCCATTTATATCCTTGTCCAATTTTTCCATGCCAAAGTAGCTGAATTAAATTGGGATGTTTAATATCCTCATAGATTTGTACAGAAGCTTTCATCCGCATAATTGCATCTCCAACTTTACCTGTATACTCTTTTGTAAGACAACCGGCATATTTTATAAAATACTTATTTCTCCCATCATCTGTTCCAAAAGCAATATTTCCAGAATCCTGCTCTGAAAAAATCGTAAATACTTTTCCATAGTTACTTAGCCATGAAAAATCATGCTCCTCTTTTAACTCAAACTTGCATTCATCAATTGTTTTTAATATCATATAATCCTCCAAACAATAGTTTTAAAAATTTTATACTCATACTACATTCTCCTTTCAAATTTGTCATAACGCAAGTGCCATACTATAACCATAATAAATAATATCAATTCGTTCCATGTATCAGTTTACTGCATATGAGTAACAGCTTAGTTGGTAAATTCATAATAATCATATCACACGATGATACATTATACCTACTAATTTCCATATTAATTAAGGCATATGATACACATTGATTTGTTCCTGTGATACATATGGAAAATCCCACCCTATAATTTCCGGCTGAGTCATTCCTTTATGCATTTTTATATGTAAAAATAGCCTTAGACAAGTTATATTAATGCCTACAGCAATAAACCTCATTTATTTATGGTACGGTTCACCGTAACAGGTATAACGGAGTCTTTTAAAGTTACAATTAAAGATAGATTATGGTAGTTTCAAGTACATGCATTAAGACTACTAATGTAACAGATAAGTTAATTAGTTTAACCAAGTGGTCATTGAGAATATTTTAAACAAAATTTATAATGTAATTGACTAGTTGAAATGATAAAAAATTGGAGGATATTCAAAATGAATATTGAGATAGGAAAAAAAATTAAAACTCTACGTTTACAAAAAGGAATGACTCAGGAAGAACTTGCAGCAAAACTGAATATGTCATCCCAGGCAATATCCAAGTGGGAAAACAATGTAACAATGCCTGATATACAACTGCTTCCTGATTTATCTGTAATTTTAGGTGTAACAATTGATGATCTATTTGCATTAACCGATGATACACATTTAGAACGTATTGAAAATATGATTTATAATGAACATTTTATATCAAAAGATGATTATAACTATGCTGAACAATTTCTTAAAGAAAAACTAAATGATGGCGGAAAAAAGTCTCAATGTCTCACATTGCTAGCCGAGTTACACATACATCGTTCAGAGGAGCACCGTGAATTAGCTTCCCATTATGCCAAGGATGCACTTATATTAACTCCTGACAAAAAAGCTAGTCATAATGCTTTGCGGGATGCAGAAAATGGAGTTATTTTTGACTGGAACTTCTCAAATCGCCATAAATGTAGGACGTCAAAATTTAGCTTTTGAAAACTGCATTTCTAAGTCAAATTATAGCTATAACTTTAATAATTAGCTAGTAGTTAAATGCATTTTAAATAGTCATTTTATTGATAAGTTAAAAACTCCT
>Ga0255360_1000031_pt1 | contig 44793 bp, 34 predicted proteins | sample GFST50metaG_FD_186004 | JGI IMG/M metagenome (GOLD analysis project Ga0255360, IMG submission 186004) | Peat soil microbial communities from Stordalen Mire, Sweden - G.F.S.T50 | ecosystem: Environmental > Terrestrial > Soil > Wetlands > Peat | place: Sweden: Norrbotten County, Stordalen Mire... | reverse complement strand
GATTCTATAGTCGTGGTGATAAGTCTAAATGTGGAAATCCAAATCTTAGAGTTATTATAAAAGACAATATGAGTTTTCTTGAAATATCTACATTAGAAAAAACTAAAACTAACAGAGCTATAAAAATACAAGTGCCTATATATCTTCCACAAAAATTATCAAAGAAAACTGGAAAGATAAATGGTATTAATTATAGAGAATTATTTGTTAATTATTTAAAAACTGGTGAAGCATATCAAGTAGAAATTATAAAGAAAAATGATAAATATTATTGTCATATAACATTTGAATTACCTAAAGCAGAAATTACTTGTACAGGACACTATGGAATGATAGGAATAGACACTAATCCAGATGGATTTGCATTAACAATGATTGATAATAAAGGAAATTATAAATGGCATACTTATTTAAAACAACATGAATTACTTTATGCGAAAGGTAATCGTAGAGAGAATTTATGTGGAGAATTAGTTAAACAAGTAACTTTAATAGCTAAGACTTATGGGGTAGGAATTTCAATTGAAAATCTAAAGTTTAAGAATGATAAAGATGTAAGTAGTAAATTTGCTAGAATTAAAAATAATTTTATATATTCAAAGTTATTAACTATGCTAGAAAGTGGATGTTATAGAGAAGGAATAGAATTGTTAAAAGTACATCCAGCATATACAAGTAAAATAGGACTATATAAATATTGTCATCAATATGGAATGGTAATTCATAATGGAGCAGCTATGACTATAGCAAGAAGAAGCTATAATTTTAAAGAAAGTGTACCACAAATATTGATAGATAAATATGTTAATGAAAAATATAAAGATAAATTCAGTTATTATCACGAATGGAAAAAGTGGTCAATGATAGATAAAAATATTAAAAAGAAAGATGAGGTGAAAAGACCTGATTTTTGGATAGTAAATAGGAGTAAATTATTAGGGATAGTAAGTTAGTATTAACTTTAAAATAGAGAATAACTGCATAAGAACACCTAGAAGGAAAGTCTTATGCGGATAGAATATTTTAGGGGCTGAGTAACACTCGCAATTCTGTTGGACTTTATAAGGATAGTAATTGAATTATAAAGGCAGTCTAGTAATAGATATATGGAATTTTAATACGAGAGTATTAACCTAAGTAGTTGAATCCTGTGATACTACCACGTTATTAACGGATAAGGTGAAAATATTAGATGTATAAGTTTGTCTAATATTTAGAAATCAGGAAGGCTAGGAATTGCTACGGAATAACATATGGTATATACTAATAATAGTATTACTCAAATACATAACAATCATGAATAGTCACATCCAATAAAATAACAAGTCAGTTTGCTTGCTATTTTTTCATGTGCCTTATAGAAAGGGCTGAGCATAATGACTACAATTAAAACCAGAACTTTATTGGAAAATAAATCTTTGCGATTGCTAATGGTGGCACGTGTATCAACTAATTTTGCCTATCAAATGCTTACAGTTGCCATTGGCTGGCAGATGTACTCCTTAACACATTCGGCTTTTTATCTTGGACTTGTAGGACTAGTTCAATTTTTGCCAATGCTTATGTTATCACTCTTTGTTGGACATTTATCAGATAGGTATGACCGCAGAAAAATAATTACCATAAGTCAAATAGTTGAAAGTATGGCTATGTTAGTTTTGGCTTTCGGAAGTTACAATGGGTGGATTACTAAAGAAAGATTTCTTATAATAATTTTCTTTATTGCTGTAGCTCACTCATTTGAGGGACCGCCAATGCAAGCTTTGTTGCCAAACATTGTAAGCAAAGATGTTTTTCCAAGGGCTTCAGCACTAATGTCTTCTGTTTCTCAATTTGCAGTTATTATAGGACCTGCTGTTGGCGGAATACTTTACTCTTTGGGCTCAACATTGGTTTACGCATTAACAGGAATTTTATTATTAATATCAAGCATACTTACATCTCAAATCTCAATGAGAACTGAGGCGGTAAAATTAGAATCTACTAACGTAAACTCAGTATTTGCAGGAATAACATTTATTAAAAGTAAACCAATTATACTAGGGGCTATATCCCTTGATTTATTTGCGGTATTATTTGGTGGTGCTACAGCTTTACTCCCAATTTACGCAAGCAAAATTCTTATGATAGGTGCTTTGGGACTTGGTATACTTAGATCAGCTCCAGCGGTTGGTGCATTATTAATGTCTGCACTACTAGCAAGGAAACCTTTAAAACAAAATGTTGGACGAACTATGTGCATAGCAGTAATATGTTTCGGACTAGCTACGATTGTATTTTCAATATCAAAATCCGTTGTTATTTCTTTCCTAGCACTTTTTGTACTTGGTGCATCTGATGTAGTAAGTGTTGTTATTCGATCTACGCTTGTGCAACTTGAGACACCAGATTATATGAGAGGAAGAGTTAGTGCTGTAAACATGATTTTTATCGGCACTTCTAATCAACTTGGTGAATTTGAATCAGGTGTCACAGCTTCTCTGTTTGGAACCATACCTGCAACACTTATTGGAGGAATTGGGACAATAGCTGTTGTGCTGCTTTGGACAAGATTGTTTCCTTCACTTTTTAAGGTGAATAAATTTGAAGCTAGCAAAAACTAGCTTCAAATTTAATGCGTTATTTTAGAGCCTTTTTCATTATCAACAATTGAAATGAAATTTTTTTTAGTGATTTTTATACAGCCCCTTTTTTCTAGCCTAAAAACTTAAAAACATCCTCTAATTTTTCTAAACTTAGAATTTCATCCATAATTATTTCTAAATTATACACTTCAGAGTTATCTATTTTCATTCTTATTTCAGATGGTAGAACTCCAAATTTTTTAGTCAATAATTTTGATACATTCTTTACAAGTTCTTGCTTTACGCCTTCTTTTATGCCTTTTTCAATACCTTTTTCCATGCCATATTCATATGGATCTTTAAATAAAGCTGATGACATATAAATCTCCTCCTTTATCATTTTATTCACTTTTTCAAATTTATCATTTGAATACAATTTTCTAATACATTCTAATTTCAGAATTGCCTTTGAAATTAGACTCAAATTCCATATGAAGTATAAATTTTTCACCTTTCAGATTAACCTTAGCAATATAATCGGCTTTGTTCATATCAGCCATAGATAATTCGGCAAATTTTAAATCAAGTTCTTCAGCTTCCTCAATTTCGGGTATAGCTAATGAAGCTAATGTTTTACAATCTTTCAATTCGAGATTTTTAATTGTTTCGTCATAAGCTTGATTTCGTGGGTTATCATGAGTGGTTTCTATATCTTTTTTCAGCATGTTATCTTATCTCCTATTATAGCAAAATATATTTTTATTATCTACCAAAATAGTTTAGAGTATTCCTTTGGGATGCAGTTACTGTTCATTTATGTAAATATCTTTCCGTAAGAAATCTCCATCTCTCAAAAAATTGCAAGAGCTGAATAAATATCTTGCAACATTAAAAAACATAATCAATACATAGCAAATTAAAACATTGCTAATGTAGCAGACCCTTTTTACGTGCATAAAATTATGAGGTGTAATATGGGATAAGTAATACATTAATTATGCTAAACTTGGAATAATATAAGATACAATGGCGAAAAATGAAAATTTTAGAGGAAAATAATTGAAAAGTATGTCGAAAAGGAATATAATTTAAATGTGTAATAAATATATAAGTTAGTAATTAATTTTTATAAAATGATTTTTTTACAAAGGAGAATGTCTTATGCAAGAATATTCAGCTGGTTTTACATCAGAAAGGCTTGTTAAAAATGAAATGAAGTTAGTAATTCAGCTATATTTAGATGGAAAAACCAAAGAAGAAATTAGAGATTTAGTAATTGATGAAAATTTATTTAATATGAGAAGTATAGCTTCAATAAAAGAAACATTAGGAAAGATAAACAGACGAATAAATTTTCTTGATGATACAATGATGAAACTATATGTAAATGAAAATAATAATGATAGTTCGGCAATTTTACTTTATACTTTCTTAACTTCATTTAGGATAGCAAGAGAGTTTGCTATAGAAGTTATATATGATAAATGGAATGATTTAAAAAAAGAAATTACGATAGGTGATATAAATATTTTTTTAGAGGAAAAAGCAAAGCAAAGTGATATTGTTTCTAATTGGACTGAAGCTACAACTAAAAGAATTAGAAATAGAATATTAGAATTTTGTACAGGCTGTGGTTTGCTGCAAAAACAAAAGACCGAATATGGAATAACCCCAATAGTAATTAGTAAGGAATTGAAATTGTATATTGAAAATAACGAAGACTATAAAAAAATATCGACTTATACTTTAACGGAATAGAGGATTATAATATGAAGGATTTATTTGATTATATTAACAATGAAGGATTTCTAAAGAGTAAAGGCTCGGGAAATGAAGTGCCATACTATATATATGATTACAATCCTAAAGAAGAGCTTTTAATGAGGGATAAGGTAGAGTGGATAATAAAAAAATCTACCAATAGTATAGTTAACATAAATTTGTTTGAAGTTATGCTAGAACTTTTTAAAGATGATGGTGTGGAGCCTTTATTTGAATATGAGGAGGATGAAGGCCTAAAAGCATTACTAAAAGAATTAATAGTACCAGTAATTGAAGAGGGTCAATTAATTGAGTTTATTAGTAAAAAAATTCAAGGGTATGATGTAGCTTTTATAACTGGAGTAGGAAGTGCATTTCAGTTTATAAGACTTCATCAAGTACTACAAAAACTTGCAGACAAAGAAATACATATGCCTATTATAGGATTTTATCCAGGAACATATACTATGGAAACATTGCATTTATTTAATATATATGAAAGCAAAAATTATTATAGAGCGTTTAAACTTAATAATGTAGTTGATAGATAGAGAGGAAAAGTGGGTATGAGTAATGAAATTTTGATAAAAGATATTTTCAAAGAACTAATAGATAGACCTATTCAAGGTGTTATTCAAGCAGGTCAGCAAGATGACAAGATAATTTTAGACGAATTAAAAGAATATGTAATGACAGATGAAGGTACTAAAAGAATGGAGGATTTTTATAAACATTATGTAAGCACATTAGATTCTTCAACAGATAAAATAGGAGTATGGATTTCAGGGTTCTTTGGCTCAGGTAAATCTCACTTTCTTAAAATTCTTTCCTATTTACTTGGCCATAAAGTGGCAGATGGAAAAAATGCATATTTATATTTTGAAAATAAAACTAGCAATAAAGAGTTATTAGAACTAATGAAAATTGTAAATGATAATGAAAGCGAAGTAATACTTTTTAATATTGACTCAAAGTCAAGTACTAATGTAACTGAAAATGATAAAATTTTGGATGTCTTTTTAAAAGTATTTAATGAATTTCTCGGTTATTCAAATACAGCATGGATAGCGGATATTGAAAGAACTTTAGATGAAGAAGGAAAATACAAAGTATTTAAAGAGCAATTTGAAATTATTGAAGGTTCTAGTTGGAAAAATAATAGAAGTAAAATTGCAATAAAAAGAAAACAATTCATACAAGCTATGGCTAATGTAGGATATGATGATGAAACTGCTAAAGGATTTTTAGATACAACTAAGAAAACATTTTCTATAGATTTCACTAATTTTGCTAAAATGGTTAGTAAATACTGCACCAGCAAGGGAAAGAATTATAGATTAATATTCTTGATTGATGAAGTAGGTCAATATATTGGAGGAAATACAAACTTAATGGTAAATCTTCAAACAGCAGTTGAAGATTTGGGTAACTATACTAAAGGACAAGCATGGGTTGTTGTTACCTCACAAGAAAAAATTGATGCAATAAAAGGCGATGATTTTTCTAAAATTCAAGGAAGATTTGCAACAAGATTAAATTTATCAAGTGCTAATGCTGATGAAGTAATAAAGAAAAGATTACTTTCCAAAAAGGATATAGAATATAACTATTTAAAAGCTAAATTTGAAGCACAAGAACAATCAATAAATAATAAATTGAAGTTTGATAATCTTAGTTCAACTATAATTTCAGGATTTCCAGGAGGAAATGAATTTGCAGAAAGTTATCCATTTGTACCTTATCAATTTACATTGCTTCAAGATGTATTTGAAAATGTAAGATTAAAAGGGGAAGCGGGTAAACATTTGGCTCATGGAGAACGTTCATTACTTAATGCATTCCAAGAAATAGCAACGAGAATGAAAGATAATAACACTGATAAAATAGCTGTATTTGCTGATTTTTATGATACAATAGAAAAATTTTTAGATAGTAATGTAGTTAAAACAATTTCAAAATCAGCTAATAGAGAGGATTTAACTCAATATGATATTCAAGTATTAAAAACATTATATATGATTAAAGACATTGAATATATTAAAGCAAATATAGAAAATGTAACAACTTTATTTATTGATGATATTAATACAGTTAAAAATGTAGTAGAGGAAAAGGTTACAGTATCTCTTAAGCATTTAGAGAGAATACATCTTATAGAAAGATTAGCAGATGAAACTTATAGATTTTTAAGTGATGAAGAGCAAGAAATGAATAATGCCATAAAGAAAATGTCTATAGATGAAGAAAAGATTAAAACTGAAATATCAAAAGCATTATTTGATGAGATACTTAAAAATAAAACAAGCTATAAAAAAGATAAAGAGCAAGATTTTTCTTTTAATAGAAAGTTTAATGATTATTCAAGAGGAAATGCAATAAATAAGATTACTTTACAAGTTTACAGTGGAGATATCCAACCAACCAAAGCACAAATGGATGCTGCAGATGGTTATTTAGTAATGCTATTACCATCAATTAATAATGATTATGAAGAAGCCTTTGCTTATTGTGAACAGATTGCAAATTATAATAGAACAACTAAATCTAGCATTACGCCTGCACAAAAAAGAATATTAGATCAGAAGCTTGAGCAAAGTAGTGAATTTTATAAAAAGGGAAAAGAAGCATTAGAAAATGCATGTAAGAACGCAAAATTTTATATCCAAGGAAAAGAGTTTACTTTTACGGGAGATATAACCAATCAACTAGACAGAGCATTGGAAACTTTAATAGAAAATACATTTACAAAACTGCATTATATTAACAACAGAACTCCACTGAAAGAAGCTAAAGATAAGTTGTTAAATTATGTGAAACTGGGATATGAAAATTATTTAGATTTACCAGCTAATAAAGTAAATATCCTTGGAATAGAAGAGGTTAAGAAATCCATAAGTCAGAATAATTCTTATGAAAAGAAAAGTGTAAGAGATATAGTAAATGAATTTTCTAAAATACCTTTTGGATGGAATGAAAATGATATTTTAGGTATTATATGCGAATTGCTATTTTTAAAGAAAATTAAGCTTAGATATTTAAATGGAAATGTGGATACTAACGATAAACATTTTATTGATAAGTTAATGAAAATACCAGAACAAGAAAAGTTAATAGTTGAATTAGAAGTTGAAGTACCTCAACAAGTAAGGTCAAAGGCTTTAAGAATTATTAAGGAGTCCTTTGGAAATTTTGAAGTAGGGGATAACTATGATTCTATAGCAGATGCCATAAGAAACGGTATTGAATTAAGCATGAAGGAACCTTTAGAAAAAATAAAGGTTAAACAACAAAGACAAAGTAATGATTATCCATATCCAGGTAGTATGATATTCATGAAATTGCAAAATGAAATGGAAGAGTTAATTTATATAAATGATTCAGAGCAATTAGTTAAAGAAGTTATTGATCGGGAAGAGGATTTATATGATTGGTTTGATGAACAAGAGGAAATAAGTAATTTTTATAATAAAACTCCTATTGAGGTTTTTGATAAAGGAGTAAGATTTTTAAAAGATAGAAGAGAAGAACTTAGTATAGTTGCTGCTAGAAGTAGTGATGTACAAACTAGCAAAACTGAAATAGAGAATATATTAAAAGATGAAAATCCATATAAACAAATTCCAAGTATTGAACTATTAATAAAAAGTATTAATGAAAAAATAGAGATAGAAAAAGAAAAGGAAAAAGAAATTCAAAGAATAGAAATAAAAAAAATTGAAAAGCAGATAGAGTCATTAGAGGATTTTTATTCTAACGATTCAAGAATATTAGAATTTGTAAAAGAAAAGAAAAAGCCATTAGATTTAACTATAAGCAATTTTGAAAATTTAGAAAGCTTTACATCTATTATTGCAACAAGTTCATTATTAAATTCACAACTAGTTGCATTAAATAAGTACATAGAAGACTTTATAAAGAATCTAAATAATGAAAGTGTTGTTAATAAAAAGACCAATACTTCTTATAAACCTAAAGATATAAAAGAAATTTCAATTTCTTCACTAATAAATGACATTGATATAAAAGAAACTGAAATTAATTCTATGCAAAAGTTAGAAGTTTATTTTGATAATCTAAAAAGTATGCTTAAGGGTGAATTATTAAATGAGTTAAGAGAACATGATTTAGTTATAAAGAAATAGAATTTGGGGGCTGAAAAAATGGACAAGAAAGTTCTAAAAGAATTTGCAATAATGGCAAGAAAAGAACTAAGAGATGAAGTAACTCTTAAGGCTAATACTTTTGGGTTAAGTGAAAATGATAATTGTGAAATATATATAGGGTCAGATTATGTAAAGATAAATGGAAACACATATCCTAAAACTTATGAAAAGGCTTATAGAAAATTAATTGAAATAAAACAAGAAAAGGGTTTTGATGAGCTAATAGAAGAGGTTTCTTATACATGGTTTAACAGATTTATTGCTATTAGATTTATGGAGGCAAATGATTATTTACCTTCACATATAAGAGTTTTATCTAGTGAAGTAGAAGGTAAAGTTGATCCTGATATATTAGAACAATATAAAGAATGTGACTTAGATGTAGATACTAATGAAATTGATTTACTTATTAGTAACGGAAATACCGAAGGTGCATATAGAAAATTATTAATAGCACAATGTAATAAGTTAAGTAAAATGATGCCATTTCTTTTTGAAGAAATAAATGATTATACTGAAATGTTATTACCTGATAAATTATTAATTCCACAATCAATTATAAAAAAGCTTGTAAACACTATAAGCGAAGATGACTTTAGAGAACAAGTAGAAATCATTGGATGGATTTATCAATATTATATATCAGAAAAAAAGGATGAAGTATTTGCTGATTTAAAGAAAAACATAAAAATATCTAAAGAAAATATACCAGCAGCTACTCAATTATTTACACCCGATTGGATAGTAAAATATATGGTAGAAAATTCATTAGGTAGATTGTGGTTAGAGGGACATACTAATAAAGAATTACAAAGTAGTTGGAAGTATTACTTAGAAGAAGCAGAGCAAGAGCCAGAAGTATTAGTAGAATTGCAAAAAATAGCTGAAGAACATAGTAAATTAACACCAGAAGATATAAAAGTGCTAGACCCTTGTATGGGTTCAGGACATATTTTAGTTTATGCTTTTGATGTTTTATACCAAATATATTTAAGTGCTGGATATCAAGAAAAATATATTCCAAGACTAATACTAGAAAAGAACATTTATGGACTTGATATTGATGATAGAGCAGCACAGCTTGCGGGATTTGCATTAGTAATGAAAGCTAGAAGTTATTCTAAAAGATTATTTAGGGATATAGAAAAGAATCCATTAGAGTTAAATGTATGTGCTATACAAGAAAGCAGAACCTTAGATGAAAAAGGTGAGAAGCAGATATCTGGGATTACTGAAGAAGAAATTAAGTATTTTGCAAATGGTGATGTTAAGTTAAAAGATGATTTAGAATATTTGGTGGAAGTTTTTACTGATGCTAAGGAATATGGTTCTATAATTGAAGTTGAAGAAGTAAACTTTGAAGCATTAAAAGAAAGATTAAAAGAAATTGAACAAGAAGAAAATTTTATGTTTGGTGACTATAGAAAAATGCTTTTAGATAAACTTCCAGCAATAATAAAACAGGCAGAGATAATGAGTAGGAAGTATGAGGTTTGTGCAACTAATCCACCATATATGGGTAACAAAGGTATAAATGACAAGTTAAAAGTCTATATTGGTGAAAAATTTCCTATGGTAAAGGCTGATGTTTTTTCGGTTTATGTAGGAAGAAACTATGCGTATACTAAAGATAGTGGTTATTTGGGATTTATGACTCCGTTTGTTTGGATGTTTATATCTTCTTATGAAGATTTGAGAAAAAATATAATATGCAACAAAACAATTCAAAGTCTAATTCAATTAGAATACTCTGGGTTTGATGAAGCGACAGTACCTATATGTACATTTGTGTTAAGGAATTGTAAGACTAAAGTTAAAAGTGAATACATTAGACTATCTGATTTTAAAGGAGCTTACAATCAACCAATAAAAACATTAGAAGCAATAAAAAATCCAAATATATATTACAGATACCATATTATAAATGATAAATTTCTTAATATACCAGGTTATCCAATTGCTTATTGGGTAAGTAATAATGTATTTAGAATTTATTCTGAAAATACAAGTATTAGTGAAATTGGTAAAGCGTGTAAGGGAATTGACACTGGGAACAATGACATTTTTTTGAGGTTATGGCATGAGGTTAATGCTTATGATATTGGTATAAATTTAAACGAATATAAGTGTGCAATAAATTCAAGTTATAAGTACTATCCGTATAATAAGGGGGGGGGGTTTAGAAAATGGTATGGAAATAATGAATATGTTATTTTATGGGATGATAATGGAAAAAAAATTAGAAACTATAAAAAATCAAATTTAAGAAATAAAAATTTTTATAGAAAGGATGGTCTTACATGGTCAACTGTAACATCGAGTAAATTTAGTATAAGAGAATTTGGATTTGGGTATTATTTTGATAATGGTGGTAGCTGTTTATTTATAGATAACAAAAGATATTATTTAGCTCTATTAAATTCAACAATATTCAATATGTTACAAAAGTTATCGCCTACTTTAAATTTTCAGCCTGGAGATATAGGTAAAGTCCCAGTTATATTTAGTGAAGAACATAATAAACATATATGCACCGTTGGTCAAAAATGTATATGTATAAGTAAGTTGGACTGGGATTCATTTGAAACATCATGGGATTTTAAAGTTCATCCGCTATTAAAGTTACTAGATAAAGGTGATCAACATAAATTAAGTTCAATATTTAATATGTGGAAAACTGAATGTGAAGAAAATTTTAATCAATTAAAGCATAATGAAGAAGAATTAAATAAAATATTTATTGATATTTATGGTTTTCAAGATGAATTAACTCCAAATGTTGATGATAAGGATATTACCATTAGAAAAGCAGATAGGGAAAGAGATATTAAATCATTTATTTCCTATGCTGTTGGTTGCATGCTTGGTAGATATTCTATTGATTCGGAAGGTCTTATATATGCAGGTGGAGATATTAAATACAAGTGGAATTTAGAAGAAAAAAAGGTTAGGAAAATTGATAAGCATGAAGATGGTAATATAATATCAGATTCATGGGTTGAGACTACGTTCTTGCCAGATAGTGACAATGTTATTCCTATAACTGAAAATGAATATTTTGAAAATGATATAGTTTCAAGATTTATTGATTTTGTAAAAACAGTTTATGGTGAAGAAACACTAAATGAAAATGTAGACTTTATAGCTGAAACTTTAGTTAAGAAAAATAATGAAACTTCCAGAGAGAGAATTAGAAGATATTTTATGGATGAATTCTTCATAGACCATTGCAAGGTATACCAAAAACGACCAATATATTGGCTTATTGATTCAGGTAAAAACAAAGGATTTAGAACTTTGATTTATCTTCATAGATATAATAAAGAAACTTTAGCTAACGTGAGGTTGAATTATTTACTTGAATTGCAAGGAAAATATATTAATGAAGAAAAACAAATTGAGAGATATTTGGATAATGGAACTTTAACATCAGCGGAAAAGAAAAAATATACAAAGGAATTGCAAATGCTTTCACAAAAGCAAAATGAATTAGTTTCCTTTGATAAAGTTTTAGATGAATTAGCTAATAATAAAGAAATAAATTTAGAGTTAGATGATGGTGTAGTTGAAAATTATAAAAAACTTCAACCAATATTGGCTAAAATAAAGTAATGTTTGTGGCATAGGGATTTATTCTCTATGCCTTTACATAAAGAGGGTGTAACTATGGAGTTAATAGAAAAACTAAAAGAAAAGTTTCAAGATAGTACATATAGAAATATTGTTTTCTGGTATGATTCAAAAGGTGATAGGGATATTGAAGAATTAAAAAGTGAATTGGGAAAACTAAATATTAAATTTTGGGAATTAAAAGAAAACAATAGCTTTGAAACAAGGTATCAGCTTGAAGTTATAGATAAAGAAAGTGATTATTTAATTTATGGAAAGTTTCATAAGCCTAATGATAAAGAAAACCAACTTATTGATATATTGCTTTATTCAAAGGAGTTTAGTGCAGATGATGTAGCACTTATTATTGATAGATATAATCTTCATCATTTGAACATAAGAGAATTTATTAAGGATAATTTGAAATTTTTTAATGAAAAGAAAAGATGCCAAAGGTTGCAAGATATTTTATCCAGTAAGCCAAATGAAGATGAGCTTGTGCTTGGAATATTATGTGTATTAGGTGGTTCAACTACATTAAGTGTAAATGATCTAGTTAAAGTGATTTTGAAGAAAGGATTAGATGAAAATAATAATGAGGCTTTAAAAAATATTAACAATTTCTTTGATATCAATGTTTTCTGGAATAAAGTATATACTCATTTTGGAGTAATGTCTAAAGAAAGAAATTTGGAAACTTTAATAAATACTATTGCTTACAGTTATTTTACTACAAATATTAATTTTAATTTACCTAAAAAATATAAGTACATATATGAATCAAGTGTAACTAATATATGCAACATATTTTTGGAGGATTTAATAAAAGAAAATGATAATACAAGTGAGATTGTTGATAGAATTAATTATTTAGAGGTTCAATGGGATATCGAAGACATATTAAATGAGCAAGCCTATTTAAGCTATTATAATTGTTTTGCATTTAAATGTATTGATAAAATACTGATAACAAAGCTAATGGAAGAAATTAATAGCGATATTTGTAATTATAGTGTATGGAAGGATATTCTAAATTATAGAGAACAATCTATATGGAATACAGACGAGAAGATTAAACAAAGCTATAGAATTTTAAATATTGGATTAGAATTATATAATGAAAAAATAAAATTTAATAGTATGCACATTCCTAATATTGCGTATGATTTAGCAAATGTTTATGCTAAAGAAATTTATAAAATAGATAAAATTTATAGAAATCTCATAATAAACTTTATTAATGCAAACAGACCAGAAGTTCTTTCATCTTTAGTAGAAAACTTAAGTGATTGGTATAACAATTATTATATGGACAAGTTATCAGTATCAACTGATTACGTTATAGATAATGAACTTTCAAATAACTGGAATATAAATAAATTTCATATGCAAATGAATTTTTACGACGATAATATAAAACCTTTAATAAACAATACTACAGAGAAAATTTACGTTATTATTTCAGATGCTTTTAGATATGAATGTGCCAAGGAATTAGAGGAGATTTTAGATTTAAGACTTAATTCAGAGGTAAACGTAACTCCTACACTTGGAGTAATTCCTTCATATACACAGCTTGGTATGGCAAGTTTATTACCTGGTAATAAGATTACTATAGATAATAAAGGTATAGTATATAAAAATGGAATAAGTACAAGTGGGTTAGAAAATAGAAATAAAATAATAAACAAATATGTTGAAAACTCAGTAGCATTATCACTTCAAGAATTTATCTCTCTTCGTGGAGTTGATGGACAAGAAAAAGTAAAAGATAAACGTCTTGTTTATTTATATCATGATAGGATTGATGCAGCAGGTGATAGCTTTAAATCGGAAGCATATACTTATGAAGTTGTAAATGATGCAATTAAGGAAATTAAAGATGCAATAAGCAAACTTGTTGGTTCATATGGAGCAGTAAGAGTTTTTGTGACAAGTGATCATGGCTTTATATATCAAAGTGAAAAGGTAGATGAAAGATACAAGGCAATTGGTGTTGATGGAGAAATATATGATAGTACTAGAAGGTTTGTAATTGGAAAAAATTTAACCGTTCCTGAAGGTGCTAAGAAAATGAATTTAGACTACTTAGGAATAGATACAGAATGTGTTATAACTTCAGGGTTAAATAGATTTAAAACAAAAGGTGGAGGGCTACGTTTTGTTCATGGAGGTGCAATGCCTCAGGAGGTAATAGTACCAGTTTTGTGTTACAGAGAAATTAGAGGAAAGAAAAGAAAGAAAGAGGAACAGAAAGTTTCTGTTACAGTAAATAACCAATCAGCAATAACTAATCATAAATATAAAGTTAATTTATTTCAAGAACAAAAGGTGGACTCAAATTACTCAGATAGAACTTTAAATATTGCATTTTATCAAGAGGAAGAGAGAATATCAAATGAAGTTACACTTACATTTAATTCAAATGAAGAGGCAAGTGACCGTATTAAAGATGTTGTATTTTCACTTCAAGAGAAGCCTTACCAAATAGGAGAGGATATTACTTTAAGGTTTAAGGATATAGATGAAAACATAATATATAAAGAAATTGAATATGAAATAAAAATATATGATGTATTAAGCTAAGGAGTAAAAGATTATGATAGGTATTGGAGATATTGTAAGAAGTAGTATATGGCCCGAAACAGTAGAAATTAAAAAGGTTGAAGTTATTGGTGATGATTTATATTTAGTTGAATCTTTAGGGCGAACAAGTAATAAATATTATGAATCTATGCTTGATGGCTGTGAAATAGATTCAATTGAGAAATTAAATATAAATGATAATAGTAACAAAAATCTTGAAGGGAAAACATTTCAAAGATTTTTAGAGTACTTTCAATTCAAGGTTGATGAAAAATATTCTAGTGCAAGGGCTTTAGGAAATAAACGAGTTATGCCACTTCCCCATCAAATTGAAGCAGTGTATGGAACTATGTTACAGGTTCCAGAGACTAAGTTTTTACTAGCAGATGATCCTGGAGCAGGGAAAACTATAATGACAGGTATGCTTATTAGAGAATTAAGGGCAAGAAAAAGTGCAGACCGTATACTGATTTTAGTTCCACCTCTCGTTTTAGTTCAGTGGCAAGAAGAATTAAAATCAAAGTTTAATGAAGATTTTAAGATAGTTACAAGAGCAACATTGAATGAGGCTAGTGGAAAAAATCCCTTTGAAGAATATCCTTTATGCTTAGCTTCTATATATTGGGCAGCTAGAAATGATGTTAAGGATTATTTAATTGAAGCTAATTACGATATGGTTGTAGTGGATGAAGCACATAAAATGGCAGCGTATACCCATGGAACTAAAGTTAAAAAGACGAAAAAAACTAAGATATATCAATTAGGAGAAGCAGTCTTAAAGAATACTGAACATAAATTACTTTTGACAGCAACACCTCATAAAGGTGATGTTGAAAATTATAGGCATTTATTAAAATTAATTGATGATGATATTTTTGCTAACGTATCTTCTGGAGAAACTATAAAAGAAAAGAGCAATCCATTTGTTATAAGACGGCTAAAAGAGCAAATGGTTAATTTTGATGGGACACCAATATTTCCAGAAAGAAGTACGATAACCATAGAGTTTGATTTGAGTTTACAAGAAAAACTATTATATAAGCAGGTTACAGATTATGTAACTGAACATTTTAATCGTGCAGAACAAAGAGGAAACAAAGGAACTTCATTTGCTATGATGCTTTTACAAAGAAGATTAAGCTCTTCTATAGATGCAATTTATTATTCTTTAGTTAGAAGATTAGAAGGATTAGAAGAATTACTTATTACTACTACTGAAGAACAAAACAAAATTGCAGATAAATTAGAGGAATTTGACTACGAAGAATATGAGGATGAAAGCTCTGAAATTCAAGAAGAAATGGACGAACTATTAGAAAAAACAGTAGATGCTATTGATATTGAAGAGTTAAAAAAAGAAATAGATATAGTAAAAGGTATAGTTAGTAGTGCTAAAATAATTAGAGATGATAGTTCAGATAGAAAATATCACGAATTGGAAAATACATTGTTTGGTGAAGGAGGACTAATTGAAAAAGGTGAAAAAATATTAATTTTTACTGAAGCTGTAGATACATTGAACTTTTTAGAAGAAAAATTGAAAGGGAAAATACCTACAATAGCAAAAATAATAGGTAAATATTCTATGGAGGAAAGAAGGAAACAAGTAGAGCTGTTTAGAAATGAAGCACCACTAATGCTTGCAACAGATGCAGGTGGAGAGTCAATTAATTTGCAGTTCTGCAATCAGATGATAAATTATGATATTCCATGGAATCCTAATAAATTAGAGCAACGTATGGGACGTATTCATAGAATAGGTCAGAAAAATAATGTAGTTGTATTCAATTTAGTAGCTAAGAATACTCGTGAAGGTGATGTAATGTGTACATTGCTTAAAAAGATGGAAAAAATGAAAGAAGATTTAGGAAAAGATTTAGTTTTTGATTTCATTGGAGATATTCTTGAAGATAATGATATAAGTTTATCAACACTTATGGAAGAAGCAATAAGGAATAGAACAAATTTAGATGAATTGATTTTAAAAATGGAAAAAGTATTATCCGAGGAACATATACGCTTAATAGAAATGGCAAAACAAGAAAGACTTGATGATAAGAGCTTTGATTTACCAGGAATGAGAAGTAATCAGAATCAATTAGTATTAAATATACCACCAACTAGAGTTTATGCAATGTTTACCAATGATGCTTTAGAAAATAGAAATGTTAAAATAAATGAAAATGCAGGAGTATATCGTATAGAAAGATTACCTAAATCATTAAGAGATTTTGCTCGTAAAAAGCTGAATATTGCAATGAAAGAATCTATGTTAAGATATTCTGAAAAAGATTTAGACGATGAAAACATAAGAGCCCCTCAAATTCAAAATGATCATCCACTATTCAAATTAGCTATGGAGTTAACAGAGGCTGAACTTGAAAAAGTTGCATTAGAAAAGCTTGAGCTAAAATATCCAACAAGAGAAAAACTTAATTTAGAAATATATGAAATCAGCATAGGGGATGGAACAGGAAGAGAAATAGTTAAGGAATTATTATATTTAGCAAGTAATGACGGTGGAGAAATTATAGAAATAGATCCTTATTTTATCCAAGGTGTTAATAGTGAAATTAAGGTTGATATGGAAAATTTAGATGAAAAACCAACACTATTATGTTATGCTATAAAGTATACTCAAGATAAATTAAGTTACGAAAAGAAAAATCGTAGTTCTAAGATAAATAAAAAAAGCGAGTTTTTAAAACGTACCTTTGAAGCTCAATATAAAGATACAATGGAGAAATTATCAAAATATAGAGCAACAAATGAAGGTAATAAAAATAGTGCATTAATAAATCAAATGAATGCAAGATTAATAGAAATAGAAGAAAAACAAGAATTTAGAATAGAAGAAATAAATAGAGAAAGAACTATTCAGATGAGACCACCAAAATGCTTGTTGAACATTACGTTAGAGCCGGATAGTTCTATAAATAAAAGACCAATGATAAAAGATTATAAAAATATAATCAAAGAATATGAGCTAAGCAATCGTAGAGGAAACTTAAGTATTCAAAAGCAATTTGGATTAGTAGATTTATACAGCGAAGAAAGTAATGGTACAGCAAGGTATATAATATTAATTGATGATTTGTCATTTAAATTAAATGAGTATCATAAACGAGATTTAAGCTCTATAGAAGATAAGCTGTATATTTACTATATCAATGAATCTAAGAAAATTGTAGAGGTCGATAAAAGGCTATATTTATCCATTCGCTACCATCCTTAAGACTTCCACTTCAACAAGTGGAGAGTTAACGGCTGTTACGCGCTGGATTTGTTCAACTAACACTCAGATGGGGTCAAAACAAAAACCCCACCTGAGTGCAAGTTTCACTTTATAATAGAAAGGAAGAAAAATTATGGCAGATATTAAATTTGAAATAGAAAAAGAATTAGGAAGTATATCAGAATCATCAAAAGGTTGGACGAAAGAATTAAATCTTATAAGCTGGAATGGAAAAGAGGCTAAATATGATTTGAGGGATTGGGCACCTGAACATGAAAAAATGGGTAAGGGTGTTACATTGACGGTTGAGGAATTGAAGAAGCTTAGAGATTTGCTTAATGGGATGGAGCTGTAAGGTTATATTGGGTGATAAAAATGGTAGATTACAGAAAAGATGCACATACAGTATATGATATAAAATATCACATAGTATGGGTAACAAAATATAGATATCCAATATTAAAAGGATAAGTATGGTATATATTAAGAGATTTATTAAAACAGGGATGTGAGACAATGTGAATAGCTGTAGTACAAGGAAATATAACAACAGATTATGTACATATGTTCTTATCATGTCCAACAAGTATAGCACCATCAAAAGTGAGATCCTCAAGTTAATACAAGATGAATTTCCAGAATTAAAAAAGAAATATTAGGGACAACACCTATGGGCAAGAAGGGATTTTTGTGCAGCAGTTGGAAGTGTAACAGAAGAAATGATAAAAGAATATATAGCAAATCAGGGTAAAGACCAAGAAGATACATTTAAAGTTACAGAGTGAGTTAACTCGCAAACTTTAGAATATTTTCAGTATTAAACTTAAGTGGGCTTTAGCCGAAACAGGACTTTCAGTCCTAAAAACAACCCACCTACTTTTAGTAGGAGGTTGTTGAGTTTATCTAACACAGCGTGGCTACGAAATGCATTTTTTACCGATTGAACTTTAAAATGTTTAAAAAATCGGGTTATTACAATTATTTCGTAATTCAAATGGGTAGTGTACAATCTGTAATAGTGGAATCTTATGGTATAATGCATTACGAAAAAATATTTGTAATAAAATTCAATTTACAATTGTCTATGTTCATATTAGGATAACTATGTACAGTTAAAAAATATCTTTCTAGGAAGTATTTTATAGATAAAACTATGATTAATTGTTTGTGAAAGAGAGGAAAATATGGATGAATAAAATTATAGAAAGCTTTTTAAATACACATATAATGGAGTATGGGATAAATGATTTAAAGAAAGAAACTGCATTTGAGCATTTTATTAATAAATGCATTGTAAATAAATATGTAATTGAGCGGTTTAATCCAGATGACATAATGACAGAGGATGGAGAAAAAGGCTTAGATGGTGTAGCAGTTTTGATTAACGAAAAGCTTGCTAATACAAAAGATGAGGCTATAAGTATAATTAATGACTCAAAATCACTGGATGTTAAATTTATATTTATTCAATCTAAAACAAGTGATCACTTTAGTGGATCTGAAATAGGTGATTTTGTATACGGAGTTAAAGCATTTTTTGAAGATGCTAGTAAGAGACCAACTACAAATGAAAAAATGGAGCAATTAATTGAAGTTAAAGATGAAATTTACAAACATAGTGTTGATTTTGAAAAGGCTCCAACATTAGATTTATTTTATGCTTGTTGTGGAAAATGGGATTCTGAAAATGGATTACAAAAAAGAATAGACACAGAAATTTTACCGTTAAAAAATTCAGATAATTTTTCGAATTCAGAATTTTTTAAGTATGATTCGGAAAAAATTATTATAACATATAAGGAAATGAAGAAAAAAATTAGTCGTAATTTTGATATGGAAAAAAAAGTAACATTTCCCAGTATAGAAGGAGTTACACAGGCTTATATAGGGTTTGTAAAATGTAAAGATTTTATTAAGATTTTAAAAGACAGTGATGGCAATATGCTTACAAATATTTTTGAAGATAATGTAAGAGATTTTCAGGGATATAACATGATAAATCAAGAGATAAAAGCAACTATAAATGATGAAGTTGATCAAGCTCGTTTTGCAATTTTAAATAATGGAATAACAATTGTAGCAAAAAACATAAAAATAACAGGTGATAACGTTGAATTGTTTGATTACCAAATTGTTAATGGATGCCAGACTAGCTATGTTTTGTTTGATAATAAAGACAGCGTTGGAGATGATTCTTACCTTGTATTGAAAATTATAGAAGTAAAAAATGAAAGCATTTCAGATAGAGTAATATTTACCACTAATAGACAAACAGAAGTGAAATCGGAAGCTTTCATCGCTACTAAAAAATTTCACAAGGAATTACAGGATGTTTACAATTCAATTCAACAAGAATATAAATTATATTATGAGAGACGTTCAAAGCAGTATGATTTGTCAGATAATATTAGTAAAAATAAGGTTGTTACATTAACAACTCAGATAGTTTCATATATAGCTATGTTTTTAAATGAACCTCATAGCACCCACAGATACTATGGTGAATTATTAGAAGCATATAAAAATAAATTATTTCTGGAAAATGATGCTCATGAGGTATATTATATTTCTGCATATTTTAGTTATTATTTAGATTCAAAGTTTAAAAATGGAGATATTAACAGAAAATATAAGAAATTTAAATTCCATATAATGTGTGCAATGAAAGGATTACTTGTTGGAACTCATGTTATATTTGGAAAGAAGAGAAGACAAATAAAAGAATTTGAAGTTCTTTTTAATATAGTAAAAGATGATAAAAGTATGGAACAATGCTTATTAACAGCAATTATGTGTTTGGATAAGGTGATCAAAGATTCAACTGTTCCAGATAATGAAAAGCATAGAAGTAAAGAAATTACAAACAGATTATTGGATGAGATTTTAAAGATTTCAAATGCAAAGACAAGTGAATCATTTTTAAAAAAGGGTGATATTGTTCATTGTACTGTAAAATCAGTTAATTTATCATTTATTTATGTTTTAATAAAGACTAATGATTCTAGAGATACTGGTTCTATTCATATTTCTCAAGTTACTGGAAAGTATATAAAAGATTTAAAAAATGAATTAGAAATAGGTGAGATATTTCAAGCTAAAATATTGAATGATGATTACTATGAAAGGGAATGGGGATGGGAGCTAACAAAATTATTTTAGGTTGGATAAATTAACTTCCCATTATCCATATAATGAGAAATTGGTCAAGTTGTCAATTTTTAAATTATTTAATTAAAAAAACGGATATATTTCCAATATTACACCAAAAAAGATAATATTTCGTTGCAAAACGCAATAGACAAAGTAAAAAAGAGGAGAATTAAAACATGAATTTAAACAATAGTTTAAACGAAACACTTGAGCAGATTTCAATAAATTTGGATATACCAGAGAGTATGTATGAACAAGCAGAAAAGTGCTATAAATCTATAGGAGAGTGGCTAAATAGGGAAAGTTCTTCTGTTGTTAGAAATGAACCCAAAATTTATTCTCAAGGGTCTTTTAGGTTAGGTACTGTAATAAAACCAATTACTGATGATGATGAGTACGACATAGATTTAGTATGTAGCCTAGAATTATCAAAGAAATCTATAAGTCAAAAAGAATTAAAACAATTTATAGGTAAAGAGATAAAAGAATATGCTAGAAAACATAATATGAAAAAGGAACCTGAAGAAGGTAAAAGATGTTGGATTTTAAACTATGCTGATGGAGCACAATTTCATATAGATGTCCTTCCTTCTGTGCCAAATGGATATGAGTTTAAAATGTTATTAGAGAGTAAAGGATATAATAAAAATAAGTATTATCAACATTCAATCGCTATTACAGATACCACACACCCTAGATATATAAATATAACTCATGATTGGTATTGTAGCAATCCAAAAGGATATTCAGAATGGTTTAAAGAACGTATGAAAGTGCAGTATGAAAACAAAAAACAGATATTTATGAAAAAATATAGTATGAGCATTGAAGACGTCCCAGACTATAAAATAAAGACTCCTCTACAAAGGGTAATTCAGTTATTAAAAAGACATAGAGACATTATGTTTCAAGACGATCAAGATAATAAACCTATATCTATAATAATAACAACAATAGCTGCACATGCTTATGATAATGAGTCTAATGTATTAGATGCATATATAAATATTCTAAATAATATGGAAAAATTTATAACCATTAAAAATGGTGAATATTGTGTTGAAAACCCTGTTAATGCTTTAGAAAATTTTGCGGATAAATGGGCTTCACACCCGAAAAGGAGAGAAAACTTTTTTAGATGGATACAACAAGTGAAATCTGATATGAATAAATCACAATCAGAAGAATTTATAGATACTATAGAGCAATGTAAATATTCATACGGAGAAAAGATTGTTAACAAAGCTATTAACGGATTAGGATTTGAAAGTAATAACAAAAATTATACTATCAATAGTTTAATAAAGACTCTTAGCATATCACATAGACAAAAACCAAAATGGCAGATGTTAAATTATGATGATGTTAGTATTAAAGCTTATGTAAAGAAAAAAGGCTTTCTAGATTTTGAATTTATAAGTAATGAGATAATAGAAAAAAGATGTGAACTAAGATTTGAGGCTAAAACTAATGTTAAAAGACCATATAAAACATATTGGCAGGTAACCAATACAGGAATGGAAGCTGAGAAAGCGAAATGTTTAAGGGGGGGATTTTATGATTGTGTATTGGAAAAGGGTAAATTAGTTAGAGAAGAAACAACAATTTACACTGGAAAACATCTAGTAGAATGTTTTGTTATTAAGAATGGAATTTGCGTTGCTAAAAGTGGTGAATTTATTGTTAATATAAAGTAAATATAGACATGAAAAATGCTATAAAAACAGAAAGAGAATATGATATTATAAATCTTTTGTTTTATAATAAGTAAAAATAGATTGGTAACATTATTAAAATATATTAGTTAATGTTGTGTTTTTGAGATGAGGTGATTTTTTGAAAAAGATTATATTTGTATTTATGGGATTAATAATATTAGTAATAGCACTTATTATTTTAAATAAGAATACAATACTAGCTGGAATTGATGTAAATTTTATAACTGCTTTAGTGGGTTATATTATTGGTGTTGTTACAGAAAATTTTGACGATATAGTCCTAATGTTAGTGTGCTATTTCAAATATAAAAAAGAAGATATTAGGGTATCCATATCATACCTATATAGAATAAAAGTAGATGGTAAATATTTATTGGTAAAAAGTAATAGAATACTAGAGCAATATCAACCAGTAGGAGGTGTATATAAAAAATATGAAGGTGCTAATAAGTACTTGGACAAGCTTGGCATAAAGGACGATAATGGCTTTCGTATTGATGCAGATAATAAAGATGACTTGCGTTTAAGAGTTCCTAGTAAGAACTTAAACAAATTTATAAAATGGTTTGAAAATCGAGAAGATAGGGAGTTAGATCCAATAAGAGAGTTTCACGAAGAATTAAATAATAAAAATATTTTACCTAATAATGTATTTCAATACTTTAGATATAGATTTATTAGACAGAAAAAAAATTCAATTAAGTACTCGGAACATTTTAAATGTAATGAAATCCTTATATCAAATATATATGAGTTATTACCAAATGAAGAGCAGTTAACAGAGTTGAAAAAATTATCATATAAAGAAAATATTTACTATAAATGGTTTACATGTGACGAGATAGAATGTCTTGGACATACAAGTAGTAACGAATATAGAATATCACCTACTGCAAAATGGATTTTATAATTGAATATTTACAGTATAGTAAATACATTTTTATCTAATGGATTTATCTCAATATTGTTTTATAGAATTGATACGAGTATTAGGATAATAATGTTAGTAATATTAAGGGGTAAAAGCTATGAATATATCAGTATTTGCATCACATAGAGGTACTGATTTACAACCTATAATAGATGGTTGCAAAGCAGAAAAGATAAATGCAAATGTTAAATTGTCAATTAATAACAGTTCAGATTTAATGTCATTGTAAAGAGCTAAAAATGAAGGAATATGGTGATATCATATTAGCCAAAAAGTAATTCCTAATAATGCCAAATAAGGAGAATAAGTTTGAATACATATACACGAAAGGATTTATCGGAATTATTTAATATAGGAAAAGAAACTTTGAGATATTATGAAAATATAAATTTGATACCTAATCCAACTAGGAATGAAAGTGGTTATAGAGTTTATTCGGAGGAAGATGTAGTAAGAATTAAATTTATTCTTCAGATGAAAAATTATGGATTTAGCTTAAGAGAAATATCTGATTTGATTAAAATGGTTAGTAATGAGAAATGTGCTGATCAAGATAAGCTGGTAGATTATATAGATAATAAGATAATTGGAGTTGAAAATCAAATTAAAGAATTATATCAATTGATAGAATTATTAAAAACAGTAAAGGATGTAAAAGCTGTTTTGCATGTAAATTAATAAAAGGTAATAGTTATGGGCAGTGCTCTATTAATGATGAAATAAGTCCAATTCTAAAAAAAATTAAGAACGCAGATGCTATAATTCTTGGTTCGCCAATTTATTTAGGATCAATTACAGGTGAAATGAAATCTTTTATGGAACGATTAATTTTTCCATATCTAGTTTATGATGAAAATTATTCGACCCTTTTTCCTAAAAGAATTTCTGTAGGATTAATTTATACATTTGGAGTTAATGAACAAAAATCGGAACAAACAAAATGGAAAGAATCCCTTAAATATAATGAATTTTTAGTGGAAAGATTTTTGGGAAAAGCAGAATCACTTTTTGTAACTGATACTTATCAATTTGATGATTACTCAAAATATGTTGCAACAGCTTTTGATGCTGGTGAAAAATTAAAACGTAGGAAAGAAGTATTTCCACAAGATTGCAAAAAGGCATTTGAGTTAGGAAAGCGACTAGTTCAGATGTAATATATTAATCATAAATAAGAAAAAAAAAGGAGTTGCTAACACAATAAACTGATTAGTTAGGTGTGTAGCAGCTCCTTTTAAATTCCCCTAGCTGCACCCAGTAGTTGTCCCACAGTCCATGCAAACAAGGCACGTTCCGTTTCTAGCCATTCTTGTAGAGGAACAGCTTGAGCAGGTAGCGTCATAAACTCTTTCGGAATTTGTCTTTTTTTCATCCATAACCTGATAGTCTTCTGGTTTAACTTGGCAGTTAGAAAAATCGTTAAGCTCGATATCTATAATTTTACTTATTAGGTCAGATATTGAAGCTACGTGCTTTATATATGGATGCTTTTGTACAAAACCGTAAGGCTCGTATTTTTGACCTCTAAGCATTCTGGATATATCTTGAGGTGGAACGTGGTATTGAAGCATAACAGAAATTGATTTGGATAGAGAATTTAATAGTCCTGTTATTATGGTGCCTTCTCTATCAGTTGTAATATAAATTTCAGTTATTTCACCAAGGTCATTTCTATTTACAGTAGTATATATTTTTACATCTGCAATTTGTGCTGGATGTGTAGTGCCTCGTCTTATGCCTATTGGTTTCATTCTTCTAGAATGAATAGTTTTTGACTGAAGTAGCTTAACTTTGCTAAGTAGAGCACCATAAGTCATATTTTCTGGTTTTACATCACCAGTTTCGTCTAAAGTAGTGTTTAAAGGTTGACTAGCCTTGGAGGAATCTCTATAAAGTGTAATACCTTTAACTCCTAACTGCCAAGATTTTATTACAACATCTTTAAAATCTTGTTCTGTTGCTTCTTTTGGAAGATTAACCGTTTTAGAAATTGACCCTGATATTAGAGGAACTATGGAAGCTACCATATTTACATGACCCATTGATGCGATATAGCGTGAGCCACTTCCACATTTATTAGCACAGTCAAATATAGGGAGATGTTCATCTTTCAAATGAGGAGCATCTTCGATTTTACCGTCTAAAATTTTATCGTAGTCATAATCACCATCAGTAACTGTTTCTTTTTTAAGCATATAGTTAATAATATCTTCTATTTCATTCTGAGCATAGCCTAGATTTTCTAAAGCAGCTTCTATAACAGGGTTAATTATTGTCATATACCCCCCACCAGAAAGCTTTTTATAAATAACATGGCTAAAAAATGGTTCAATTGAAGTAGCTCCACAATCCATTGCAAAGGAAATAGTACCAGTTGGAGCAATTACAGAAACTTGAGCATTTCTATAGCCAAATTTTTCGCCATATTTAATTGCGTTATCAAAACTTTTCTTTAGCATTAGGCTTACATCTTCAAATTTTTCATTTGCTAATATTTTATGGTCAACGTTTAATGGTTCGTAATTTAAAGCTTCAAAATCACTATTATCTAAACCAGCAGCTCTAGCATGATTTCTTATAACTCTGTTCATAGAAGTCTTGTTTATAGCATACTTTTCAAAAGTACCAACCTTTGCTGCCATTAAGGATGAAACAAAATAGGAATGACCAGTAAGTATACCAATAAGTGCAGCACCAAGATTTCTAGCTTCTTTTGAATCATATGGAAAACCAAGCACCATAAGTAGTGAAGCTAAATTAGCAATACCAAGTCCGGTAGTTCTAAACATATAAGTTCTTCTTGCTACGTCTTTTGTTGGAAATTGCCCATAGTGTATAGAAGCCTCCAAAATAAGTTGAACCATACCTATTACATGTAAATAACCTTCAAGGTCAAATGTTTTTGTTTTAGTGTCATAAAATCTATAAATATTTATAGATGCAAGATTACAAGAGGTATCGTCTAAAAATGCATATTCACCACAAGGGTTAGTTGAATTGATTTTATTGTGTGGAGCATTTAGATTGCCATCCTCACCAGCAGGACAAGTGTGCCAAGCATTTATTGTATCACCAAAAAGTGGAGCAGGGTCAGCACAAGCCCAGGCAGATTTGTTAAAAGTATCCCACAAATCTTTAACTTTTACATTTGTATTAACGCTGTCATCTATTCTTCCTTTTAGTTCTATTTCTTCTTCTGGATTTTCTGTTAAATTAACTGCTTTATTCATAAATTCATCAGAAAATAGAACGGAATTGTTTCCGTTTTGACCAGATACTGTTTCGTAGGCCTCACCTTCGAAGGTCATATCGTAGCCCATTTTGCCTAAAGCTCTAACTTTATCTTCTTCTTTAGATTTCCAAGTTATATAATCCATTATTTCTGGATGATCTACGTTTAAACATAACATTTTTGCAGCACGTCTAGTAGTTCCACCAGATTTTATTGCACCAGCATTTCTATCAAAACCTCTAAGGAAACTCATAAGACCAGAAGATTTTCCTCCACCAGATAACTTTTCACCTTTAGCTCTTATGTCAGAAAAATTCGTACCTGTACCAGAACCACCTTTAAATAGTTTTGTTTCCGTAACGTATTGATCTGTAATGGAATGACTACCTAAAAGTTTATCTTCTACAGATATAATAAAGCAGGCAGAAGCTTGGGTTCTTGTGAAATTATCAGAAGTTTCCATAACCTTTTTTTGTTTTTCATCATAGTAGTAATTACCTTGTTTGTTTCCTTTAATTCCATAGGATAGAGCTAGTCCAGTGTTAAACCACTGAGGAGAATTTGGTGCATACATTTGATTTAAAAAGGCGTATACCATTTCATCATAAAATATAGAAGCTTCTTCATCTGTTTCTATTAATCCTTCATCTTTTAGAGCTTCACACCAAAAGTTTACCATTCTATGTACTATCATTCGCAAGCTATTTTCGTAAGGAATCTCCTTTGGAATGCCATTTTTTCTAAAATATTTTGATGCAATTATATCACAGGCATTTTGAGAATAGTGAACAGGGAATTCCACCTCTTTCATATCAATTATAATTTTATTAGTTTTATAATCTTTTAAAAATACATCAACTTTTTTCCACTGAAATAAATCATAAACAGTTTTGCTTTGGTTTTTATCAAGACCAACTGTGAAAACTCTTTTAAATATATTTTTTATACTTTCCATTATTAACCTCCATCTTGTTTAGATATTTGAGAAAAATATTAAGAAAAAAACAAGGCCACAGACTTAGTATTTTCAATATGATATGCACTATATGTAGTATTGTATTTTGAAATAAAACGCTATATGTAGCATTATACAATTTGATTGATTTGAAATCAAACTTGGTAATTATCAAATACTTTGATTTTTAGCCAAAGAAGTAGAGTTATCTCTTTCATAATAAGGAATAGGCAGATACAATAATAATTATTATTGTTGGATAATTATTATTGTATTCTTATAGAGGTGAGATTTATGGAGATATCTAGATGCTATGAGAAATCCCCCAGTTACTCCTGAAAAAAAGCAAAGTTACGTAAAAAAGAATTGACAAAAAATAAAAAATAATATACTATTAGTAAAAATATAAATTGTAAATTAATAGTAATAACTATGATTAGAATCAGTAAACAATTATACATTAAGAGAGCAAAATTTATGCTGTGATATTTTGCAGTCACTAATTGTTGAAACCTACTCTAGGAGTTGTAAGTGAAGTTTGCCGGATTTAACCCGTTAAAGTTAAATTAAGTTTGGATTGCATAGTTTATGCAATCAATATGAGTGGTACCGCGGATTAACCTTCGTCTCAATGTTTTGAGATGGGGGTTTTTATTTTTTATAAATATTATTTTATTTCTAGGAGGCTATAAATTATGTATATGTCAAAAATGTTTGTGCCAACATTAAGAGAGTCACCAAATGATGCAGAAATTGCAAGTCATAAGCTAATGATACGAGCAGGATTAGTAAGAAATCTTGTTTCAGGTGTTTATAATTATTTACCACTTGGAATTAGAGTATTAGAAAAAATTAAAACAATTATTAGAGAAGAATTAGATAAAAAGAGTGCTCAAGAAATTTTATGTTCAGCACTTCAACCAAAGGAACTTTGGGAAGAATCGGGAAGATGGAGTGACTATGGTCAGGAAATGATTAGACTAAAAGACAGAAATGATAGAGAATTTTGTCTTGGACCAACACATGAAGAGATTTTTACTAATATAGTAAAAAAAGAAATAACGTCCTATAGGCAACTGCCAATTAATTTATATCAAATTCAAAGCAAATACCGTGATGAAAGGAGACCAAGATTTGGACTTTTGAGAACAAGAGAATTTATAATGAAGGATGCCTATTCCTTTGATAAAGACGAACTAGGTCTTGATAAAAGCTATAAAGATATGTATGATGCTTATTCCAAAGTGTTTGATAGATGCGAACTTGATTGGAAGGCTGTACTTGCAGATACTGGAGCAGTAGGTGGGACTGGATCACATCAATTTATGGCAATTAGTGAAGTTGGAGAAAGTGACATTTTATACTGCATGGAATGTAATTATGCAGCTGATAGAGAAAAAGCTGATTTTATGCTAGATAAAACAAGTGCTGGAGAACAACAAAATCCATATGAAAAAATTTATACACCAAACAATACTACAATAGAAGAAATTAGTAATTTACTGGGTGAACCATACTATAAATTTGCGAAATCACTAGTGTTTAAAGTAAAGGATAAAATTATTTTAGCATTAATTAGAGGGGATAGAGAAGTTAATATTATAAAACTGTGTAATGCTATTGGAACAATAGAAGAATATGTTCAAATGGCAACAGAAGAGGATATAAGAAGAATAGGAAGTGAACCTGGTTATATAGGACCAGTTGGATTAAAAAATGTTGAAATTTTAGTTGATAGGGAACTTGAATATTTAAAAAATTTCTATACAGGGGGAAACGAAAAAGACTACCATTTAAAAAATGTTAACTATGGAAGAGATTTTACAGGCAAAATAGTTGAACTTGCAAATGCATCAGCAGGTGATAAGTGTCCAAAGTGCGGGAAACCAATGAAAATGGAAAAAGGAATAGAGGTTGGTCAAGTATTTAAGCTGGGAACTAAATATAGCAAGCCTATGGAATGTAATTATTTAGATGAAAATGGAGCAAGCAAGCCAATGGTTATGGGATGCTATGGCATTGGAGTAACACGTACTTTATCTGCAATTATTGAACAACATCATGATGAAAATGGTATAGTTTGGCCTATTTCTGTGGCACCATATCATGTAATAATTGTACCTGTTAATGTAAAAGATGAAACTCAGTTTAACAAGGCAAAAGAAATATATGAAATGCTAAAGCAAAATGGCATAGAAGTAATACTTGATGATAGAGACGAGAGGGCTGGAGTTAAGTTTAAAGATGCTGATTTAATAGGAATTCCAATGAGGATTACTGTTGGTAAAAAAATAGGTGAAGAAATAGTGGAGTTTAAGCGTAGAAAAGAAGGTAGTATTGAAGAGATTTATATTGATTCAGTATTAATGCATGTTAAAAAATGTGTATCACAATAATTAGGGAGTTTAAAAAAATAACAAGCCAGCTTCTAGTTGGAGACCTGTATCAAAATTTAACATTTGCCTAAAATTAATTTTGATACAGCCCCTTTTTTCTAGCCTAAAAACTTAAAAACATCCTCTAATTTTTCTAAACTTAGAATTTCATCCATAATTATTTCTAAAAGGTACACTTCAGAGTTTTCTATTTTCATTCTTATTTCAGATGGTAGAACTCCAAATTTTTTTGTTAACAATTTTGATACATTTTTTACAAGTTCTTGCTTTATGCCTTTTTCAATACCTTTTTCTATGCCATATTCATATGGATCCTTAAATAAAGCTGATGACATATAAATCTCCTCCTTTATCATTTTATTCACTTTTTCAAAGCTAACGTTTGAATATAATTTTCTAATACATTCTACCGTTAAATAGTAAAAATCTTTATCATCTAAGTTTTCCACCAATCTAAGACATTCTGCTAGGTGTTCTTCATCAGATTCATTTTCATGTTTCATGAATACTCTTAATGGAAATAGTACTTCTTTATCTTTTTTTATGAAATCATATTTGTTAAGCTCGTATACTTTAACAACCTTATATCTATACTTCATTATGAATTCGTTTTGAACACTTGACTCAAAACCAGTTGAAATATTTTTGGTTTCTGGTTTCTTAAGTATAACAAGTACTTGATATATAGGTAAATCTTCATTCCAGTGGATATAGATATAATATCTAAGCATTCTTTTTATCATTTCAGAATTGCCTTTGAAATTAGACTCAAATTCCATATGAAGTATAAATTTTTCACCTTTCAGATTAACTTTAGCAATATAATCGGCTTTGTTCATGTCAGCCATAGATAATTCAGCAAATTTTAAATCAAGTTCCTCAGCTTCCTCAATTTCGGGTATAGCTAAAGAAGCTAATGTTTTACAATCCTTCAGTTCCAGATTTTTAATTGTTTCATCATAAGCTTGATTTCGTGGGTTATCATGAGTGGTTTCTATATCTTTTTTTAGCATGTTATCTTATCTCCTATTATAGCAAAATATATTTTTATTATCTACCAAAATAGTTCAGAGTATTCCTTTGGGATGTTTTGACTTGTTATTTTTTTTCATATGCCTAAGGTACACTGTAAAATATAATATACAAAATATATTAAAAATGTTATATAATACAAGTATGGTATTTACAAACTCTTATCCTGATACTATAGTTGTATATTTTTATGGAAGGAGTTTGATTTCTATTTGTTGTAAAAGTTTAAATATTTGTATTTGGGGAGGATTTTTAATGAAAATGAAGCTAAAAGTATTACCTTCCGATACTAAAGATGGAGTTATATTTCATGCTTTTGATTGGTCCTTTGATAATATAAAAAATGAACTTCCGAATATTGCAGCTGCTGGCTATAAATCTATTCAAGTATCACCCGTTCAAGGAACAAAAAGCACAAGCATAGATGCTTCATATTGGTGGTTATTATATCAGCCTACAAATGAAGCTGTGGGTAATTCACAACTTGGAACCTATGATGATTTTGTGTCACTGTGTACTGCAGCAAAAAGTTATGGAGTATCAATAATTGTAGACGTTGTAATGAATCATATGGCTAATAACGGAAATGCAAATCAGCTTTCCCCAGTTGTTGATCCAAGCTTTCAAGACCCAAGTTTATATCATAATCTAGGACAATGTACCAATTGGACCAATAGATGTGATATAACACAGGAGGGGATAGGCATGCCTGATTTAAACACTCAAAGCGCTGTTGTTCAAAATAGAGCAATTACTTTTTTAAATCAGTTAGTAGATGCAGGTGCAAGTGGTTTTCGTTTTGATGCAGCAAAGCATATTGAAACTGATATAGGCTTAGATGCCAATCAGCCATGGGCAGGCAACTATTGGGAAAATGTTTTGGGGAATCTTCACAATAGGCCAAACTTGTTTATTTATGGAGAAATGCTTCAAGATGGAACTGTAGACAATGTTTTAGCATATGAAACATTTATAAATGTTACTGCAAGTAGTTATGGCTATTACCTTAGAAACGCCATAACTTCAAATGATTTAAGTCAAGCAAGTGGTATGGGGGGACTTGATCCAACTAAGTGTGTAGATTATGTTGAAACCCATGATAATTACGAGGATGGTACAAGTAAAAACTTAACTGATTGGCAAAGAAAAATGGGATGGGCAATAGCTGCTTCCAGGGCAGGAGCCACACCTTTGTTTTTTGATAGACCTACAGGCTCTATAGGAAATGAGGGATATAGTTTATGGAATGATGCTGATGTAGTAGCTATTAACCAATTTCATAATGCAATGGTAGGACAAAATGAATATTTAAGATGGACAAACAACAATGAAACAATGCTAATAGATCGTGGAGCAATAGGAACTGTTATTGTAAACGCCGGTGGAAATACTTATCTTAATTCTTCTACAAATTTAGCAAATGGTACTTACACTAATCATGGAACTGCAAGTGATACACTAACAGTTTCTAATGGAACAATAATAGGAAATATTCCAGGTACTTCAATTATTGTACTATATGATGATTCAATAAATACAGTTAGCTGGGTTCCAAACACACCAACGGCTGGAAGTACTGTTGCAATTACTTATGATGCTACTAATAGCATTCTACAGGGCTTAGCAAATGTAATATTACACTGGGGATATGATGGATGGAATGGAGTTACTGATACTGCTATGACATCCTTAGGAAGTAATGCATGGGAAACAACGTTAACAGTACCTTCATCTGCAACGAGCAGCTTAAATTTATGTTTTACAGACGGAACTAATTGGGATAATAATAACTGGAATAACTATTGTATTTCTTTAGCTCAAAATTGAGAGTTAAGAATGTTTTTCTTCACTGTGTATAATTATAAGTCATCAAATAATTTACAAATTACTTGATGACTTATAAATTTTTCGGAGCAAAGATGAGAAAAGACCACATTCTCAAATTGTGATTTTTACTATAGTCCCATCTGAAGATTGAACATTAACAAGCTCTAGTCCTCTATAGTGTTTTAAGTCTCTGAGACTTTTTGAAAGAACTTTAAAGTCAATACAGTCAATATACTCCATAGAACTTTCCGGTATATATTTTTGGGATTTTTTTATTATAAAGGAACTAAAATTCAAGCAAAAACATGCAACAGATAAGGGGACTGGGATAAAGAAAGTTTTTCCTCCAGTTTCTTTAATATATATACGCATTTTTATCTCCCTAATTAGCGATTATTCAACTACTACTTCAACAATATCGCCATTTTCACTTTTTACATCAACAATTTTACCATCAAGACCATTTCCAACAGCATCAAGTATTGCTTTAATATCTATATCTTGAGCACCTTCGACACCATCAATTTTAGGTATTTTTTTAATTGCAGAACCTAATGTCTTAATGAATTTTACAGGTATATTAATATTTACATTATCACCTTTGGAAGAATTCACCTTAACCTTCAACATTTTATCTTGCTCAACAGTTGTAGGTATTATATTTTTAGGTGCATTAAGAGCATCAATAAGCTTACCAGCCTTTTCAGCGTCAATTTTTCCTTCCTCTAACATTTTTAATACTTTCGAAATCTCTTCATTCATGATTTTGTTACCTGGTTAAGTAAACTTGGACAAACTTAACCATACTCCTTTCTTTATATTTGTTTATAATTCTCCAAATTTAGAACCAAAATATTTTATTAAATCTCCAAAGTAAATTACAAGATTTAATTCCATATCTTTTTAATATTTTTCCTTCAGTTGTTGTTATATTACATTGTTTTTTTTCTGCATACATTGCTGTTATATATCCAATATAACTATCACCATTTTTCTTTGTATATTTAATTAAATCCCTATGTTTGAATCCATTTAATTCTTCTATTTTTGCTTTGCTTTTTCTTCTCATAGGTTTAATCATCCAATCTTTTATACAACAATCTTTATTACTTACTGTTAAATCATTGATTACAATTGCATCATTTGAATGTGATTTTTCTATATCCCAATCTATTCTTTTATTTGCTGTATCACCACCTGTTGTTAAAACTAATTTACCTAATTTTGACAGTTCATTTCTTAAATATGTTTTACCTTGCATTACATGCTGAGCATAATCAAATCTTATATTCTCTCCATTTATCATATCTTGATAATGTTTAATATAGTTCTCTTCTCTACCTTCTGTTTTATCATGACAAGCACTACAAAGTGTAATTAAATTTCCTAAATTACTACTACCATTAAGTCTCTTAGGTACAATATGATGGACTTCTAATACAGAATTAGATTTACCACATTCTTGACATTTGCAATTATCTCTAAAAATAGCTGCTTTACGAATATTTTCATCTAATCTATTAGATTTTTGATATTGCCATCTATATAATTTGTGTCCTTCTGTTAATGCTCTTATATCTATTGCTACATCTTCAAGATGATATTCTGATATATTAATATATTTACTTATTCTATTAATAACTCTAAGCGTAGCTTGACGTTTTTGTAATATACTAGGTGCAATTCTATTGTTTCTTTTACTATTAGAACGATTATCAAATCTAGCTGGTCTATATCTCTTATGATTTCTTTTATATCTTCTATATCCTCGTCTAGTATCTAATAATCCTTTAACATCTTGTCTTTGTTCAATAGTGCCTTTAAATATAGGTTTACTATGTGTTTTACATTTTTGAATTATAGCAATACCAACATGTTTTGAACCATCATCAATACCGCAAACAAAGTCGGATTCATCTTGTTCTTCTTTCTTAATTTCTTTTTTCAATTGAATAACCATAGGATATTTTTGTATCAATATGGCTTTTTGTTTCCTAATTAATATCCACGCTTTATTTATATTAGTAGGTGATAATTTATCGCCCTTATTATCTAATACAAATGCATATTCTTTAGTTTTTATTTCTGTATTATTGGTCATTTCTAACCAATCTCCTTTCGGGTATTTTCCTTCTTGTTAATGTCATAAGGAAGTTTATGTGTTTCTCTGTTATCATTACAGGACATTAGTAATGTTTCTTGATTGGCACTCATAGAGCCTTAAACTGAAGATTACATTCAAGGGTATGTCTTTAACTTTTTCTTATAACGTAGTTCACCATGCTATAGATTTTTCAATCTACTACACTCACTTAAACTTGAGAACAGCCAAATAGTCATTATATATTAGAATATTGTCCACTAATATATAGCTTTGTCTAAGTTTTCGACAACTATTGGTAGTTCCTAATTATTTTTTAAAAGATTTATTGCTTGTTCTGCGGTTATTTCACCTTTTTCTAGTTTATCTATAATGTCAGAATTATTTTCTTCTTTAATCTTTACTGGTGTGTAACCAAGAGCACCAATAACATCCTCCAGCTTACCTCTTACAGTAGGATAAGAAATACCTAACTCTCTTTCAACGTCTTTGATATTACCTCGGCATCGGATAAAAATTTCCAAAAAATTCAATTGTTCTGAGTTTAGATAAGAAAATTTTGACAATTCAAAGTCATTCTCTATAACTGTATTGCATTTTTGGCATTTTAACTTTACAGCTTTTAGATTTGAATTGCACACTGGACATTTGCATAATATTTTATATGCCATATTTATTATCACCACCATAATTGTATTATAGAACCATTTGTTGATAAAATCAATATGTAAATTAAATAAATTTAAAAATAAAATTAATTATATTAATAAATTTAAATGTTAAATTAATATTATTGAATTTTGATTTTGACCTATGACTAATGTAGGTACAAGAATAAAAATAGAATTTCCATAATAAAAGTTAAAAAAGACTATATACTTACAAAGGATTGAAGTAAAATAAGATTATAGTAATTTAAATTGAAAATTTAGGTGATATGATGAATGATAAAGTGACTTTGATGTCCACAAGACTTAAAATGCCACAGCCGAGAAAAGATTATATAATAAGGGAAGAAATATTTTTAAAGCTTGAGAAAATAAGTGAATACAATGTCATCCTAGTTAAGGGCTGTGCAGGAGCAGGAAAAACTACTCTTATAACGTCATTTGTGATGGAAAAGAATATTTCAAATTTCAAATGGATATCTCTTGATGAAAAATGTAATAATGTTTTTATGTTTTGGAGCTATTTTATTGAGGCAATAGGGGAATATCTTGGAGAAGCAAGACAGGATTTTATGTCTTTGTATGATTCAAATTTTCAAAAGAGTAATCTAGAAAAGCTGCTTACCCTTCTGATAAATGGGCTAAATAACAAGGAACACATATTTATAGTATTAGATGATATTTATTATGTAACTGATAGCTTTTTAATTCACACTATAGATTTTTTCTTGAAGAATGTTTCTGATAATGTTCATTTAATAATGCTAACAAGAAATGAGCCGCTGTTATATTTAGGTGCTATTAATATGGAAGGAAAGCTTCTTGTAATAGATGAAAACGACCTAAAGCTTTCTAAAGATGCTGGAGTAAGGTTTCTAAAAGATACTTTAAAACTGAACCTTAAACCGGAAACACTGGATTTTATAAATGGTATTTCTGAAGGGTGGATTGGTGGTTTACAACTTGTAGCTGCGGTAGTCTATGGAAAAAGTGAAAATGAAATCATGAATATAAAGCTTCAAAATAGATTGGTAGGGGAATATCTGACAAAAGAAATTTATGAATTTTTGGATTCTGAAGAAAAACAATTTCTTGTAGTAACCTCCATGTTGTCATATTTTAATGAAGTAATATGCCTTAAACTCTTAGAAAAGGTTAATTTTAAGAAAATAATAGGTAGTTTACTTCAAAAGAATATTTTAATCATATGTATTGATGAGAAAAATCAAATTTATCGATATCATAACATTTTAAGAGAATATTTAAAAGAAATATTTAAAGACTTTAATAAGGAAACACAAATTCAGTTTCATTTAAAGGCGGCAGAAGTTTTAGAAAAGATTGGGGATTACAACCAGTGCATTGATCACTTAATAGAAGCTGAGGATTACGACACTGCAATGAAACTTATTTTAGAACTGCCTCAAAGCACAGCCTTATTCGCATATGTTGATAGGATTCCTGAGGCTAACATTACAAAAAATGCAGATTTTGCATATCAATGTTTCTTTTACTATTTTGCAAATATGGAGTTTGAAAAAGGTAAGGAATTATATGCTGTGATTGATGACAATATGTCAGAGCACTCAACTTTTCCTGCATTTAGATTTTCGAATATGTTTGTACAATATAATTTTAAGTTAAATCACATTGAGGTTATGCCCATTGAAGAGATTGATAAGCTTTCTTTAAAAGAAATAACAAAGGCGTTTATACTCATTAAAAATGCCTATTTTTTACTTACACAGTGGAGATATGATGAGGCATTGAATTTTATAGATAAGGCTATGAGTTATTCATCAAGTCACAAAAACCCTTATATTTTATTCTTCTCCGTTGGTGTTAAAACTCAAATATTAGAGGACTTTGGAGAACTTAATAAATGTGTAGACATGTATAAAGATATGAATAAAATACTGGAAGCTAATGAAAGCCTTTTTATGCTGAATTTAAGCTTTTATATAGGAATTACAGGAGTTTATTTAAAACAGATGGATCTAAAAAATGCGGGAAAATGTCTAGAGCATGCATCAAAATATATTTCTGAGGACGCTTCCTTTGCAGTATATGCAGGGTATAAGTATAACTTAGCGGAATATAAATTTATTATTGGAGAGCCGGAGGAAGGGACTAAACTGTTTAAAGAGCTTTTGAGCATGGAGGTTTATAAAAACCCTGTGTATATAGCTCCACTTTTGAAATATGTCTTCCAGTCAAACAAATTCTCTGGTGAAATTATAGAACGATTTATTGCTGGCTACGAAAGATTGGAAGATATGCACCGGAGTCTTGATAGTAAACTGCTTTATGCAAATATATTGTTTTATCAGGGGAAAGTTAAGAATGCCATGGAGGTTACTGACGAAATTTTAAAATATTCTAGAAAGCAAAAAATAAAGTTAAAACTTGTGCAAGCATCTCTTTTCAAAATAAAAATGATTTATGATGATTTAGGTAAAAAACGTGAAATTATAAATTTGTTTCGGGAGTCATTAGTTTATAGTTGTAATGATAAAATTCTACAGCCATATTATTTTGAAAGTGAAATTGTCACTAAGGTTATAAAACAATATGAGCGTGATTTTTACAAAGACCTGAGCTCTGCGGAGAAAACACATTATAAGGACATAATGAATGTTTGTAAAATTGAAAAAAAATCTATTCTTAGTGAAAGAGAGATGGATGTAATGAATGAAATAGCCAGAGGTTCTTCTAATAAAGAGATTGCAGAACAGCTTTGTATTTCACTAGCTACGGTTAAATCGCACATTATTAATATATATAGCAAACTTCAAGTAAATAGTAGAGTTGCAGCAATTGATGCAGCGAAAAAAAACAGAATTTTATGAGGAGAGGAAAATTTTTGGGGGGATTGATATTTTAGTTGTGGTAATCTTCAATCAGTAGAGGAATTAAGGAATAGTGGCTTCTTACGATTTATATGTAATAGCATTGGCAGAAATGGGGATTATATAAAGGAAATAATAGAAAATCTAAAATTTATCTTGTATAATTAACATAATGGGAGATGATAATTTGTCAGCGAAAGGAATTACATATCAAGCAAAGGATGTACTTTTCAAAACCCTAAGTGAAATGTTTAAAGATAAAGTATTAATTATGTATGGATTGGATTATCCCAAAATAGTTGAGATGCTTCCAAATGAATTTCCAGAAGTAAAAGCAGATGAACGTAGAGCTGACAGTGTATTTTTACTGGAAGATGGTTCTATACTTTTGCTTGAATATGAAAGCAATAATAGAATAACGGAGAACATGTTTAAATATATTGACTATGTTTTGAGAATTTCAAGAAAGTATTACGAAGAAAATAAAGATATTAAAAAAGTAAATGTGGCAGTAATATATGCAAGTAATATTGAAAAAGCAGAAGACTGCTTTAATATAGGAAGCGTTGGAATAAATGTAAAATCTGTTTTTATGAAAAATTATAATGGTGACAATATTTACAAACAGGTTCAGCGAAAAATTAAAGATGGCAAAATTTTAGAAGATATAGATCTTATGAATTTAATATTACTTCCATTAATGAAAAGTGAAAAGGATAAGCATGAAATTATTAAGGATACTATAGAGTTAGCTAAAGAAGTAAATGACGAAAGAAATCAGTATTTCATTATAGCGGGAGTGTTGACTTCTACAGATAAGTTTATTGATGAAGAATACGCAAATGTGGTAAGGAGTTGGTTAAAGATGACTAAGGTGGAAAAGATATTTGAAAAAGAAAAAGAAGAAGCGATGAATCAAGCTGAAAAGAGTAAAGCAGTAGAGATTGCTAAAAATTTAATGGATGTACTTTCAATAGAGATGATATCAAAAAAAACTGGGTTAAGCATTGATGAAGTTAAAAAATTAAAGGAAGATATGATTAGAAATTAGTTAAGCAACAGTAATCAATATTAGATATAGACTTAGATTTTAATTTCTATTGATAAGCAAAGTAAAAAAGCTCGAGTCTCACTAAGTTTGAGACTTGAGCTTTTTATGCCATGACTTTAATGTAGGTACAAGCATAAAAATAGAATTTCCATAATAAAAATCAAAAAACACTATATACTTCCAAAGGATTGAAGTAAAATAACATTATAGTAATTTAAATTGAAAATTTAGGTGATATGATGAATGATAAAGTGACTTTGATGTCCACAAGACTTAAAATGCATATTTTTTACTTACACAGTGGAGATATGATGAGGCATTGAATTTTATAGATAAGGCTATGAGTTATTCATCAAGTCACAGCAACCCTTATATTTTATTCTTCTCCGTTGGTGCTAAATCTCAAATATTAGAGGACATTGGAGAACTTAATAAATGTGTAGACATGTATAAAGATATGAATAAAATACTGGAAGCAAACTTCAAGTAAATAGTAGAGTTGCAGCAATTGATGCAGCGAAAAAAAACAAAATTATATGAAATGAGGAAAATTTTTTGGGGGGACTGTTATGGAAAACGAAGTAAGAGATTTTTATAATAAATATGGTATTAGAGAGTGGAATAGGTTAGAAGAAAATACTTACAGCAAAATGAACTTTCTACTACACATGCATTTTATAGAAAAATATTTACAGAAAGGCATGAAAATTCTTGATGCAGGTTGCGGTGCTGGGAGGTATAGTATTGAATTTGCAAAACGGGGTTGCAATGTAACTTTATTTGATATCTCTGATGAACAACTTAATATTGCTAAAGAAAAAATTGATGAGGCAAAAGTTAACGAGAATATTGACGGTATTTTTCAAGGGGACATTAGAGATTTGTCTCAATTTAAAAATGAACAGTTTGATATGGTTGTTTGTTATGGTGCCCCCTTATCGTATGTACTTGAAAATAGAGAAAAAGCAATACTTGAGTTTAACAGGGTATTGAACAAGAACGGCTTGCTATTTATGAGTGTGAATAATAAATGGGGGATACTAAAAATGCTTTTAGGCAATAAATATCCTGATTTTTTTAATAACCCGGAGTATTGGTATATAGATAAGGTTATAAAAACTGGAGATTTGCCTAAACACGAGAAAGTCAATCAACCTGCTAGACATTTCTTTGAAGCTGAAGAACTTAACAATTTACTAATAGAAAATGGGTTTGATGAAGTTGTTTTAGGGGGAAGCCCATGCTTTAGTTGTGGTAATCTTCAATCAGTAGAGGAATTAGGGAAAGATGAAAGAGCATTTAATACAATTTTACAAATTGAAATTGAAACATATAAAAAACCTACAATGGTTGATAATGGAGAATTTTTACTAGCTAGAGGTTTTAAAAATAAGTAGTATGCAGTAATGGTTAGTAAGATATGGAGATTATATAGAGGAAGGGGGAATGCTGATGTGATTACGATTAATAAATTATTGTGTAATGAACAAAAATCAAATATTACAAATTATATATTGAGAAAATTACCAGAATGGTTTGGTATTGAAGAAGCAATTTGCGAATATGTAAACGGAGTAAAAAATAGTGATTTTTATGTAGCATTTTATTTAGATATACCAGTTGGTTTTATAAGTGTAAGGTCTAATAATAAATATACTTCAGAGATATATGTTATAGGAATATTAAAGGAATACCATAATCAAGGCATAGGCAAAAAATTGTTAGAAACAGTACAAGAAGAGCTGATTAAAAATAATTTTAAAATTCTTATGGTAAAGACTTTAGGTAATTCACATCCCGATAAGAATTATAAAAGCACGAGAGAATTTTATAGTGCTGTTGGCTTCTACCCTTTAGAAGAGATAAAAGAAATATGGGGAGAAAAAAATCCATGTTTAATTATGATTAAAAATATATAGGAATAGATGCATATTATGTAGATAAATTCATGAAATAAGGATAACATACGGATGGGAGATATTGATTAAATGAATTTTATAGAACAAATTGAAAAATTTAATCCAACTAATAATCAAGAAATTGAAGATAAAAAAATAATTATTAATTATATAGAACAGTTTCCACATAATATTTTACTGAGAGATAACAAATTTGCCCACATTACAAGTTCCGGGTTCATAATGAACAGAGAGTTAGACAAGGTACTAATGGTTCATCACAACATACGCAATACATGGGCGTGGACTGGTGGACATGCTGACGGGGATGCAGATCTATTGCAAGTTGCCATTAAAGAAGCAAAGGAAGAGACTGGTATTAAGAATGTAACGCCAATGTCAGAAAACATTGCAGCTATTGATATTCTACCTGTACGTGGACATATGAGAAGAGGCAAATATATTAGTGCACATCTTCATCTTTCTATAGCATATATTTTTACTGCAAGTGAAGAAGAAACACTTATAGTAAAGGAAGATGAAAATAGTGGTGTGAGTTGGTTTCGTTTAGATAAGTTTACTGAAGAACACTTTGATATGCACGATGTTTATCTGTACAATAAGCTTATTAAGGCATATTGATGAAGAATATGCAAATGTGGTAAGGAGTTGGTTAAAGATTACTAAGGTGGAAAAGATATTTGAAAAAGAAAAATAAGAAGCGATGAATCAAGCTGAAAAAAGTAAAGCAGTAGAGATTGCTAAAAATTTAATGGATTTACTTTCAATAGAGATGATATCAAGAAAAACTGGATTAAGCATTGATGAAGTTAAAAAATTAAAGGAAGAAATGTAGGTACAAGCATAAAAATGGAATTTCAATAATAAGAATCAAAAATACCATATACTTCCAAACATCGAAGCAAAATAACATTATAGTAGTTTAAAATGAAAATTGAGGTGATATGATGAATGATTTTCTATACAAGTTATTACCAATGATTTTATCTTTAATGATAAGTCAAATTATTTATATGAAAAGTGATAAAAAATACAATATAACAAATAAAATAAGTTTAAAACTACATATAAAGCAAGAATGGATGGCATTTCTTTTCTTTTGCTTTACATTTGTAATTATGTTTATTATTGTAATATTGAATATATATGTGCTTAATATTCCATCTGCTGTATACTTTACGTTAGGTGGAATACTTACTGGTATCGCAGTGGGAATGAAACATACTAAATAGTAAGTTATGGAGATTATATAGAGGAAGGGGGTTAAGGTATGAATATTAGAATGGCAGAAATAGCAGATAGTGATGGTATTGCAAAAGTTCATGTTGACGCATGGCGTGAGACCTATAGTGGATTAATTTGTGATGATTACTTGAATTCATTATCATATGCTGAAAAAACTGAAAAATGGAAAGGAATTATTCAGGATGCTACGCAACTTCAAATAACGCTTGTTATTGAAAATGAATTAAAAAATATAGTTGGATTCGCTTGTTGCGGTATAAATAAAGAAAAAGAGTATCCGTATGATGCAGATTTGCATGCTGTGTATATTCTGAAAGCTTATCAAAATCGAGGTTATGGAAGCAAAATTGCAAAAGTTGCAGTTAAAGAACTAATTAACTTAGGATATAATTCGTTAATTATTTGGGCATTGAAAGATAATGATTATTGCAGGTTTTATGAAAAGATAGGTGGGATAAAGGTAAAAGAGAGATTGCATACATACGGGAATCAAGAAGTTAAATTGATTGGATATGGTTGGGAAAACATTAGCTCTATTTTGAAATATAAGGATTAAAAATACTAAGTTTGACACAGCATCTGTTACTAAGGTTTTTACTGCAACAGCCATTTTGATGCTAATAGAGAAGGGCTTGTTGCATTTTGAGGATAAAATTACGGACATTATAGATTTAAAGGGGACAGAAATTAGCTCAGATGTAACCATCTATAATTTACTTACTCATACTTCGGGAATAGCAGATGATGCAGATGAAGAAACAGGTGAAGATTATGCTGATTTATTTATAAATAAACCCAATTATTCTATAAGAAATACAGCCGATTTTCTTCCACAATTTGCATATAAGAAGTCTCTTTTTAAGGCGGGGACAGATGTAAGATATAATAATTGTGCATTTATCCTATTGGGTTTGGCAATAGAAAAAACAACTGGACAGGATTATAGAAGTTTTGTCACTGATAATATTTTGAAACCCTGTGGTATGTTAAATACAAAATTTTGTGACATGGATGAGGAGTGAACAATGGCGTAGGTGCAATGCTTTAATATTATCCGAAGATTGATGCAACTATTATAATTCTATGCAATCAAGATTGTAATATATGGCAGATGCACAGAGAAATTCAAACTGTAATGTACTATGAAAAATTCGTGAAATAAGCTTGTATGGGGGATTAATTAATTGAAAAACAATATAATATTAAATGTCACAAGAATTCTTTGTATGTTATTTGGAATTGGAACTATAATTGCACTGGTTATTGTCTATAAACATATAGACAATAGTATTGCCATCAAGTTTTTAATGGGATATCTATTTTTTACTATATTTTCGATTTTGTATGTTTTTTTTATTACTATATTAAATTCAAGAAAGTTAAAATGGATTGATATAAGGAAAAGACTGATTAGGTTTATTACTTTGTTTATTTTATATGTGGCTTTACTTTATATTTTTGATTTAGTTTTTAAACATTCAAACATAGATTTATATAAGGAACTTTCTATTGCCTTTGGTATAGCTTTTTCTAGCTCTTTTATTGATGTTATATTTTTAAAAAAGAAGTAGAAAATTTTTTGCTTGACAAAATAGATACAATATATTATATTAAAACTATACTAAATAAGTATAGTTAAAAAACAGGAGATAATTTATGAAAATAACCCAAGAAGCAGATTATGGACTTAGAGTTGTTTTATTTTTATGTAAACTTGGATACGGTGAAAAAATAGAAGCAAAAGCTATTTCTTCACAAGAAAATATCCCAATTCGTTTTTTACTTAAGCTTCTACGAAAAC
>Ga0255360_1000030_pt1 | contig 46552 bp, 46 predicted proteins | sample GFST50metaG_FD_186004 | JGI IMG/M metagenome (GOLD analysis project Ga0255360, IMG submission 186004) | Peat soil microbial communities from Stordalen Mire, Sweden - G.F.S.T50 | ecosystem: Environmental > Terrestrial > Soil > Wetlands > Peat | place: Sweden: Norrbotten County, Stordalen Mire... | reverse complement strand
GGCTGAGTAACACTCGCAATTCTGTTGGACTTTATAAGGATAGTAATTGAATTATAAAGGCAGTCTAGTAATAGATATATGGAATTTTAATACGAGAGTATTAACCTTAGTAGTTGAATCCTGTGAAGCTACCACTTTATTAACGGATAAGGTGAAAATATTAGAGGTATAAGTTTGTCTAATATTTAGAAATCAGGTGAAACTATGTTATGTAATACTAACTTAAGTCTCGCTTTAAAAAATCAATTAGGAAAGTATGGAATGTTAAATTTTACTATATTTCAAATTAAAATTCTTGAAAAACAGTTTGAAAATCTTAACGTTAATTTAATCAATAATAGTGAAATTAGTATTAAATTAAAATGTCCATTTTGTAGTAAGTATCATTATTATAAATTTAAAATAAATGATTTTAGAAATACTAAAATGTTTATCGGTGGATGTGAAAATTTAGGACTTACAATATTTTTCATTGGGGACTTTAAAAAAGTTTCTGAGACAATAAAAAGACATAATGAGATAGACAATATGGTTTATGCTATGATATAGACCATATTGAAGATTTTTCTGTTTTATTATATAAATATTCAGGTAAAGGTATTGTTTAAAATCGTTTTTAAGGTTATTATAGAAAAGATAGAAGGATATTTAAACAAAATTTTTAAAAGGTTTATGCATTTTAATGTATGGTTAAATAAAGCATTCATATCTCTATTAATTCTTTTTAAATTCCCTAATAGTTAATATATAAAATATAATATAATAAAATATATGGAGGTGTTTTCTTTTTGTTTAAAGATGATATAGAAGGCATGACTCTTGTCCAAATCAAAGAAATAGCAAAAAAGCTTGGAATAAAGAATTTATCAAAATTTAAGAAAAAAGAGCTTATTGAGGAGATAAACAAGGTTTCTCCTGCATCTATTGAAAAGGATGGGGTTGTACTTAGAGAAAAAATAACTCCTAAGAGTAGCGAAAACGTTATTCCTAAGGAAAACAAAACAGAAACAATAAATACAAATACTAAAGTAATCGAAAAAGAAAATGTAACAAAACAAGAGAATGAAACAGTGAAAAAAGATATCATAACAAACGATGAAAAAAGCGAAGATCAATTGTCTAAAAGCAATTCTGAAATTCAAAGAAGTAGTAATGAAAGATTTGTTAGAGAAGAAAAAGATGACAAATTTAAAGAAATGGTACATGAGTCGGATTCGGCGAAAGGTGTATTAGAACTTGTTGATAATAACAATTTTGGATTTTTACGTGGAAAAAATTATTTGACAGGTCCTGATGATATATATGTTTCACCATCTCAAATAAGAAGATTCAATCTAAAAACAGGTGATGAAGTTTCTGGAAAAGTAAGAACTCCTAAAGAAGGAGAAAAATTCAAAGCACTTTTATTTGTGCAGAGTGTAAATGGTGAACATCCAGAAAAGGCTGTTAGAAGAAAACCATTTGAAACTCTTGTACCAATTTATCCTAATAGAAGGATTAAACTTGAAAAAAATGAAAAAGAATTATCTACAAGACTAATGGACATTATGGCTCCTGTAGGTAAAGGACAAAGAGGTATGATTGTTGCTCCTCCTAAAGCTGGTAAAACTACACTCCTTAAAACGGTTGCTCAAAGCATATCTTTAAATCATCCAGAGGCTAAACTTATTGTTGTTTTAATTGATGAGAGACCAGAAGAAGTTACAGATATGAAGGACTCAATAAAGGGTGAGGTTATTTATTCAACTTTTGATGAAGAACCAGAACATCATACAAAAGTAGCATATATGGTATTAGAACGTGCTAAGAGAATGGTTGAGCAAGGTCAGGATGTAGTTATACTTCTAGACAGTTTAACAAGGCTTTCTAGAGCATATAATTTGACTATAACTCCAACGGGAAGAACTTTATCAGGCGGCCTGGATCCAGGAGCTTTACTTATGCCTAAAAAATTCTTTGGAGCAGCAAGAAATATTAAAGAAGGCGGAAGTCTTACAATACTTGCTACGGCACTTGTAGATACTGGAAGTAGAATGGATGACATGATTTTTGAAGAGTTTAAGGGTACTGGAAACATGGAGGTACATCTAGACAGAAAACTTCAAGAAAGAAGAATATTCCCAGCAATTGATATTTATAAATCAGGAACTAGAAAAGAGGGACTTCTTTTATCACAGGAAGAATACGATGCAGCATATGCAATTAGAAGAGTTTTATATAACGAAAATAATACGCAAGGTGTCACTGAAAAACTTATAAATCTTATGAGTAAAACAAAAAATAACAAGGATTTAATGGATATTATAAATAAAGAAAAATGGGAAAGATAAAATCTTTCCCATTTCAGGCATTTTAAAAAAAATAATAAGTCAATATAGCGCCTAATTTTGCGTAACACTGCATTAGCAGAACTACACAAAATTATCTTGCAATCTTGACTTATAATTTTTTTCAGATGCATAATATTTAAAATATTATTCTTGCTCTGATAAGTTGTATTTCTTTCTAAATCTTTCAACTCTTCCACCAACGTCAACAAATTTCTGACGTCCAGTGAAGAAAGGATGGCAATTTGAACAAATATCAACTTTAAGTTCTTCTTTAGTAGAACCAGTTGTAAAAGTATTTCCACATGCACATTTAACTACTGTATCATGATGGTATCCTGGATGTATGCCTTCTTTCATGTTTTTCACCTCTTTCAAATACACGATAATAACTACAATATCAACTTTCACATTATATCACACAGATAAGAACATAGTCAATAATGCCATGAGGTATAGTAATAAAAAATGGGGAAGTATTTATAACTATATTTTGTACACTCTTTAATAAACATATTACATCTGATAAAATATATATTGTGTTTGGGAATATAAAAAAATAATAAGTCAGAGTGATAGTTTATTTTCTTTCATATGCCTTATAGTCCAAAATCTAAGGAGGAAACAAAAAATATGTACGGACCGAAAAATCATGGCTGGATAGAGGTAATTATTGGACCTATGTACAGTGGAAAATCTGAAGAACTAATAAGGAGAATAAGAAGAGCAAAAATAGCAAGACAAAAGGTTCAGGTATTTAAACCTGAAATCGATATTAGATATAGTAAAGAGGATGTAGTTTCTCATTGTGGTGATAAGGAAGATGCCATTCCAATAAAAAATAGTAATGATATAATAAAATTATTAGACGAAGATACACAGGTAGTGGCTGTGGATGAAGTTCAATTTTTGGATGAAAATATAGTTGAAATTTTGAACAAAATTGCAGATGATAATAAGAGAGTTATATGTGCAGGGCTTGATATGGATTTTAGGGGAGAACCCTTTGCTTGTGTTCCAAAACTTATGGCAGTAGCTGAATTTGTTGATAAAATACAAGCAATTTGTATGGTATGTGGGAATCCGGCAACGAGGACACAAAGACTTATTAATGGAATACCTGCCAATTATAATGGTGAAATAGTACTTATAGGAGCTAAGGAATCCTATGAAGCTAGATGTAGAAAGTGTCATGAGGTTCCAAAAGATGGGGTGTAAAATATGAATAAGAGAAATTCAGTAGGCGGTCAAGCTGTAATTGAAGGCGTAATGATGAGAGGAAATAAAGGTATTGCAACAGCAGTAAGAAAAAGTGATGGAAGTATAGTAGTGGATGTAAAGGAAACAATCCCCTATACAAAGAAAAATAAAATTTTAGGGCTACCAATAATAAGAGGTTTTGTTTCTCTAGTTGAATCTATGGTAGTTGGTATACAATCTTTAAATTATTCTGCATCATTCTTTGAAGATGATGAAGAAGAGAGTACATCTAAGTTTGATGAACTATTAAATAATTTATTTAAGGAAAACAGTGAAAATGTGATTATGGGCATATCTATGTTTATATCAATAGCACTAGCCATAGGGATATTCTTTATATTGCCTACTTTTTCTGCTAATTTATTTAAGAGATTCAATGTCAAAAATCCAATTGTGTTAAATTTAATAGAGGGATTGATAAGGGTTTTTATTTTTATTGTATATCTTGTGTTGATAGGTAAAATGAAAGACATAAATAGACTCTTTCAATATCATGGTGCAGAGCATAAGACGGTTTTTTGTTATGAACATGATGAAGAACTTACACCAAACAATGCATCAAAATATGCAACACTTCATCCAAGATGTGGAACAAACTTTATGTTTTTAGTTATGATAGTGAGTATAATTCTTTTTTCATTTACAGGATGGAAGTCCTTGGGCTTTAGAATTGTTACTAGAATTATAATGCTTCCAATAGTATCGGGAGTAACTTATGAGCTAATAAGGCTTATGGGAAGAAGTGATAATAAAATATTAAGTCTATTTGCTTATCCTGGAATCATGCTTCAAAAGCTTACAACGAGAGAACCAGATGACAGTCAGTTAGAGGTGGCTATTAAGGCATTAAAAGCAGCGGAAGGTGTAGAACAGTAATGAATATTCAAGAACTTTTAAAAGTTGGGTATAATGCCTTGAAAAACGTAAATATAGAAACATATATGTTAGATACGCAATTAATATTATGTAAGGTTTTAAATGTAGACAAATTGTTCATAATTACTAACAGGGACTTTAAGGTTAAAGATGATGATGTAAATGAGTATATGAAACTAATAAAGCTCAGGGAGAAAAGAATGCCTGTTAAATATATTCTTGAAAGCACTGAATTTATGGGCATTGACTTTTTTGTAAAAGAGGGAGTACTTATACCAAGAGGTGACACAGAAATACTTGTGGAAGAAGCCCTGAATGAAATTAAAAAAAATAATTATAGAACAGTTTGCGATGTATGTTGTGGAAGTGGTGCTATTGGTATATCCATAGCATATTATGAAAAGCATGTTAATGTTATATGTTATGATATTTCACATACTGCATTAGAGGTAACTGAAGAAAATATAAATAGGCACAAGCTTAAAGATAGGATAAAGGTAAATGAAAGTGATTTGTTAGCTGAAGCACTTAAAAATAAAGAAAGATTTGATGTTATAGTTTCAAATCCTCCATATATAAAAAGAGAGATAATAAATACGCTTATGGAAGATGTGAAAAATTATGAACCATTTATTGCTCTTTGTGGTGGTGAGGATGGCTTGGATTTTTACAGAAAACTAGTAATACAATCTAAAGCTCTTTTAAAAAAAGGTGGAGCTCTATTATTTGAGATAGGCTATGACCAAAGAGAAGCTGTAATAAAGTTGCTAGAGGATAACGGGTTTAAAGATGTTGTATGTATTAAAGACTTATCAAGTAATGACAGAGTGGTTAAAGGAAAACTAATTTAGACATAGTGTAGTTATAGTAAATGTTATGTGTTATAATATACAATTAGTAAAATATAAATACGGAGTGATAAAATAATGCTTGAGAGACTAAATTTTATAGAAAATAAGTATGAAGAACTTTCAGTTAAAATTAGTGACCCAACAGTGATGGCTGACCAAAAAGAATGGCAAAGGCTATGCAAAGAACATTCTGATTTGGAAGTAGTTGTTACTAAATATAGAGAATACAAAAAAGCTAAAGAAGACTTAGAAGCTGATCGTGAAATGCTAAATGAAAAAATTGAAAAAGAACTAGAAGAAATGGTTCAGGAGGAAATAAAGGAGCTTCAACAAAGTATTGTTAAGCACGAAGAGGAGCTTAAATTATTACTTCTTCCAAAAGATCCAAATGACAGTAAAAATGTATTTGTTGAAATAAGAGGCGGTGCTGGTGGAGAAGAAGCTGCACTTTTTGCTGCAAATTTATTTAGAATGTATACAAGATATGCTGAAATTAGACGCTGGAAAGTTGAAGTAATGAGTGCCAATGAAACTGATATTGGCGGATTTAAAGAAATTGTGTTTATGATAAAAGGTGAAGGCGCATATAGTAGACTTAAATTTGAAAGTGGAGCTCATAGAGTTCAAAGAGTTCCAGATACAGAATCAAGTGGTAGAGTTCATACATCAACATCTACAGTAGCAGTTATGCCAGAAGTTGAAGATGTTGACGTAGAAATCAATGCCAATGATTTGAGAATTGATGTATTTAGAGCATCAGGACATGGTGGACAGTGCGTAAATACAACGGATTCTGCAGTAAGAATAACACATCTTCCAACAGGACTTGTTGTTTCATGCCAAGATGAAAAAAGTCAGCTTAAAAATAAGGAAAAGGCTATGAAAGTTTTAAGGGCTAGACTTTATGAAAAAGCTCAAGAAGAAAGATCTGCAGGAATTGCAGAGGATAGAAGAAGCAAGGTTGGAACAGGAGACAGAAGTGAGAGAATAAGAACTTATAATTACCCACAGGGAAGAGTAACAGATCATAGAATAGGTCTTACACTTTACAAATTAGATTCATTCCTTAATGGAGAAATAGATGAAATTATTGATGCTCTTATAACTGAAGAACAAGCTGAAAAAATGGAAGCCATGGGAAATGAAGCTGTATAAATTATATAGTTGAACAATTAAAAATATTTAAGACCCAAGTGAATACAGGAGGGTAATGCTTATGAATATAGACAAAGCTATAAAAAAACAAAAATCTAAATATAAAAGGTTTCTTGTAGCTATGAATATGTCAATTATTGCATTGCCTGTTATTCTATATTTTTCTAGGCAAATAAATACATTTTTTATAATATATTTAATTATCATTGAGGCACTAATAATATTATTTGTGGCATTTGAGATAAATAGCCAGAGTTTAAGCTATGAGGTTGATACTAATAAAATAAGAATAAATACCGCATTTCCACCAAAATTAATAAGTATACCTTGTGAGAAGATAGAACTTATACATGCTGAAGGAAATAATATTGATATGCAACTTGTTTTAATATGCAAAGCTAAATTAAGAAACAGATGCGTAAAACCAGTAGACATAGACTTCTTGAAAAATTATCCTTATGCAGGATATCATTATGGAAAATTAAAAAAGAGGAATTTAGAGCAAGAATATTTTTATACTATAATTAAAACTGGTGGGTATAAAAAATATTCATTATTAAATGAAATATATAAAGGGTGCCCTACTGCTACATTTACTGAGGAGTCAATAGGAAAGATAAAAGAGTATAGGAATATCATTGAATAAATCTCCATATCTATAAATTAGGCATGTACAAGAAGAAAATAGCAACTGACTTGTTATTTTTTATGTGTTTAAAACATTATAGATATGGAGGTGTATTTTTTGAGTGGAAATTTAGTGCTTTTTTTATTTTTAAGTGTAGTGTCACTTTTAGGAACATTAGTAGGTTCAGCATTGGGACTTCTAATAAAGAAACCATCTAAAAGACTTTTGGGTTCAATGATAGGTTTTGCAGCTGGATTAATGTTTTCTGTAGTGGTGTTTGATTTAATACCTGAGTGCCTAAATAAATGGAGTTTTAAAAACACATTTATAACTATGATAATGGGGATAATTATTATTTATATTGTGGACAACTTTTTACATGAAAAAAAGATTTGCTCAAATAAACATTTACAAGTTGCAATGTTAACAGCAGCAGGACTTATGATGCATAACCTGCCAGAAGGTATAATCATGGGATGTTCATTTGTAGTTGGGGGAAGTCTTGGCATAAAAATGTGTATACTTATTGCTATACATGACGTACCTGAGGGATTAGCAGTTACAGCTCCTATGTTGGCATCTAATATAGATCCGTTAAAAATATTTCTATATACAGCATTGACTGCATTACCAACAGCATTTGGTGCAGCTATAGGTCTTTTTATAGGAAATATATCGGAAAACGTTCTTGGCACTAGTCTTGGACTAGCCTCTGGAATAATGCTTTATGTAGTTTGTTTTAGTATGATACCAGAAGCTATAGATATTAGTAATAGTAAATGGAGCAGGACGGGTATTTTATTGGGAATTCTAATGGGATTGGTTATGTGCTCGGTTTTATAATAGTGGTGGTGGGGAACAATTTTTACTACATAAATAGATAGAAATTGCTAATTAAATAGTGAAGTTGAAAATTGAGAGTGGAAAGTTGAAAGTTAAGGATGTTTTTCTTCACTTTGTTCAGAAAAACTAAAAATTTTTTTATATTCTTAATTATAGATTTTTCGTAGAGTAATGGAGAAAAATCGACAATAACTTTCAATTTTCAATTTTCAACTTTCAACTAAAAAAGTTGCGTAGCAATATCTTTATATTTAAAAAATCAAATACCGTAATTATATTTGACATAAATACTGTAGAAAGAGTAGAATTTAAGTAAAATGATTTATTATGTTAAAAGGTGTGTGTACTATGGATACAAGAGTTGATATATTAGATAATAATAATTTAGATAAAGATGTAATTTTAAGAGTAGCAAATATAATAAGAGATGGCGGATTGGTTGCATTTCCGACAGAAACGGTTTATGGACTAGGTGCAAATGCACTGGATAGTGAAGCTGTGAAAAAAATATTTATTGCTAAGGGCAGACCTCAAGACAATCCGTTAATTGTTCATATAGCTGACTTTAATGAGCTAGAGGCGTTAGTTGAAAATGTTCCTGATATTGCAAAAAAATTGATGGAAAGTTTTTGGCCAGGTCCTATGACTTTAATATTAGAAAAAAAGCCTATAATTCCAGATGGAACTTCAGCGGGACTAAAAACTATTGGGATTAGAATGCCAAGTGATATAATAGCTAGGGAAATAATAAGGGCAGCAGGTGTTCCCATAGCTGGACCTTCAGCAAATATTTCAGGAAAACCAAGTCCTACAGATGTGGAGAGATGTATAGAAGATTTAAATGGAAAAATTGATTATATAATAGGTGGAGAAACTTCAGCGGTAGGTCTTGAATCTACTATTATAGATTGTATGGTAGATCCTCCTTGTGTATTAAGACCTGGTGGCATAACTTTAGAAATGCTTAGAAAAATAGATGAAAAAATATACATTGATAAAGCTATAATGGAGAAACCTAAAGATAATCTTAAACCTAAAGCCCCTGGGATGAAATATAGGCATTATGCGCCAAAAGCTCCGGTTAAAATTGTTAATGGAGAATTGAAAAAAACTATTGCAAAAATCAATGAAATAGTGCAAAATTATATAGGCGAAGGCAAGAGGGTAGGAATTATGGCTACTGATGAAACAAAAGATTTTTATGAGGATGCCATTGTTATATCACTTGGAAGTAGAGAAGACCTTAAAACTATAGGAAAAAATCTTTTTGAAACATTAAGATGCTTTGATGACAAAGAGGTTGATGTAATATTAACTGAGGCTTTTGATGAAGTTGGTTTTGGCGTTGCAATTATGAATAGACTTAACAAGTCCGCAGGTTTTAACATAATTAATGTTTAGTTTAGGCATATGCTAAAAAATTAGAATGGTTTTGTGAGTTTTGGGAGGTAAATATGAATATACTTTTTGTTTGTACAGGAAATACTTGCAGAAGTTGTATGGCTGAAGCAATATTTAATAAGCAGTGTGATATAGAAGGCGTAAAATCTTGTTCAGCAGGTTTAAGTATTGTTCCAAATAGCATTACTTCAAAGCATTCATCTACTTTAGTTGTGGAAAATATAGGAATTGACATTAGTGAAAGAAAAGCTATTCAGCTTACTGAAAATATGTTAAAAGAAGCTAATCTTATTCTTACAATGACAAGCTATATGGCAAATGTCATTAAAAATAGCTTTGCAGATTTAAAAGATAAAGTATATTCGCTCAATGAGTATGTTTCAATTGATGGTGATATATCTGATCCCTATGGTGGGAATTTAGATAGATATAAAGATACTTATAAGGATATGGAATTAAGTATTAAATTGCTCTTAGCAAAATTAAGAGAAGATAAAGGTATGTAATAGTACAGTTATCTTCTTTTTTTGCAGGTAGTGAAAAATAATATTGTATGGAGGTTAGATATGAGAATAGCAATAGGCAGTGATCATGCAGGACTATCACTAAAAAAGGAGATAATAAAACATTTAGAGGAAAAAGCAATAGAATTTAAGGACTTTGGAGCATACACAGAGGATTCTTGTGATTATGCAGATTATGCATATCCAGTAGCAAAGGAAGTTTCAAATAAAAATTATGATTTTGGCATACTAGTATGTGGAACAGGTATAGGTATAAGTATAGCGGCAAATAAAGTGAAAGGAATTAGAGCTGCTGCTTGTTCAGATACATTCTCTGCTCATGCATGTAGAGAACATAACGATGCGAATATAATTGCCATAGGAGAAAGAGTAGTTGGCGTTGGTTTAGCACTAGACATAGTGGATACATTTTTAAGTTCAACCTTCCAAGGAGATAGACATCAAAGAAGAATAGATAAAATTACTGATATAGAAAATAAAGAAAACATTTAAGGGGGAAAAATAATGAGTAAAGTAACACAAATATCACATCCATTAATACTACATAAATTATCTTTTATAAGAGACAAGAAAACTGGTTCAAAGGAGTTTAGAGAACTTGTAGAAGAAGTAGCTATGCTTATGGCATATGAGGTTACTAGGGACATGCAAGTTAAAACTGTAGATATAGAAACACCTATATGTACAACAAAATGTAAAATGCTTGCAGGTAAGAAAGTAGCAATCGTTCCAATATTAAGAGCAGGACTTGGAATGGTTGATGGTATGCTTAAACTTATTCCAGCTGCAAAGGTTGGACACATCGGACTATACAGAGATGAAAAAACACTTCAACCAGTAGAATATTTCTGTAAATTACCACAAGATATAGAAGAAAGAGATATAATAGTAACAGATCCAATGCTAGCTACAGGTGGCTCAGCTATAGACGCTATAACTTTATTAAAGAAAAGAGGTGCAAAATATATTAGACTTATGTGTTTAATAGGTGCACCAGAAGGCGTTAATGCAGTTCAAGAAGCACATCCAGATGTTGATATATATTTAGCATCAATTGATGAAAAATTAAATGAAAATGGATATATTGTTCCTGGTCTTGGAGATGCTGGAGATAGATTATTTGGAACTAAATAAATAGTAAGGCATCTGAGAAAAATAATAAGAGAATATTGCAAGATAATTTAAAAGGGATGTTTAAAAATAGAATTTTTAAACATCCCTTTTAATAGCTTTGAATACAAGTATTAAAATTAATAAAAAAACAGAGGTTAATGCTATGGTTCCACCAGGGGCGCAATTAAGATAGTAAGAGGAAATAAGTCCCACAATTACATCTATAAAACCAAATATAACTGAAAAAATAAGGGTTTTTTTAAAACTTCTATTAAGTTGCATAGCTGTAGCCACTGGCACTGCTATCATTGAAGAAACCACAAGAATTCCTATAATTCTAATTGATACGGAAATTGCAGCACCAGTGAGAACTGATAGAAGATAATTTATAAGTTTAACATTAATCTGAGCAATTTTAGCACCATCTTCATCAAAAGTTATATATACAAGTTTTTCATAAAAAAAGCATAAAAGAACAACACATAAAATGCTTAATATAAGTATTGTGTACAAATCACTTTTACTTACAGTTAAAATACTTCCAAATAGGAAAGATTCAATATTTCCTTGAGCGCTGCCACTACTTGTAAGAGTTATTGCAATTCCTACAGAAAATGTAAGTACAATTGGTAGAATTAAGTCAGAATATTGTTTATAGTAATTTTTTAATACTTCTATTAAAATAGCACAAAGAGTGGTGAAGATAAAAGAAACAATAATAGGACTAAAGCCTAAAACTAACCCAATAGCAACACCGGCAAAGGAAGCGTGAGCAAGGGTATCACCTACCATAGAATATCTCTTTAAAACTAAAAATATACCAATAGAAGGACATAATATTGATATAAGTATTGACGATATTAATGCATTTTGCATAAAACTAAGATGTAATAGTTGTAACATTATGTAACCCCCCCGAATTTAAATTAATATAATCCTCAATTTCAAATAAAGATCCTAGGCCCTTATCAAGTTTGAATATATGCGTTGAGTTTTCAAGAGCAGCTTTAATATTATGTTCGACAGAAAGTACTGTTATCTTATTTCTAGTGTTCAAATTTTTTATTATAGAATAAATCTCAACTTGGCTTTTCACATCAATGCCACTTGAAGGTTCATCCATTATTATAAGGTCGGGATCGCCCATTATTGCCCGAGCGATAAATATTTTTTGCCTCTGTCCACCCGATAAGTTTCCTATAAGGCAGTTTTTAAAGTCGTTCATTTTTACTTTAGCAAGACTTGTCGAAATTATATTCTTGTCTTTTATCTTTAAGGCTTTCATGTGACATTTTAGTATTTCTTCAACAGTTATTGGAAAGGCTGAATTGAAATTATCCATAATTTGAGGGACATAGCCAATTTTTTTAGTTGATATTTCTATTTTACCACTGGTTGGTTTTAATAGATTAAGTATCAATTTCATAAGTGTGCTTTTACCACTACCATTTTCACCTAAAATTGAAAGGTAAGATCCTTTGCATACATTTAAATTAATGTTGTTTAAGGTGTATTGAGTATTTTTAGTATAAGAAAAATATAAATTTGTAATTTCTAACATAAGGTACCTCCTGATTAGAATCTAAAATAATTATATACTTTGATGCAAATTATTTGCAAGTAGAGAATGTAAATAATTATAAAATTAAAACTAAATTAGTATTAAAAAGTTCTTAATTAATGATATAATGTATAATGGAATATTTCTGTAATAAATTTTGTTGAAAACTAAAGATTAAGGCATATTGAAAAATAACTAGTCAGTGTGCTAGTAGAATTTCTTTAATATGCACAAAGAAAAGGGGAAGATTTATTTGGAACGTAGAAGTAAAGATAACTATTATTTAGATATTGCTGAAACTGTACTTGAAAGAGGAACTTGTCTAAGAAGAAATTATGGCTCAATTATAGTAAAAAATGATGAAATAATATCTTCTGGATATACAGGAGCACCAAGAGGTAGAAAAAACTGCAATGATTTGGGGGTTTGTAGAAGAGAAGAACTAAATGTACCAAGAGGAGAACAATATGAATTGTGTAGATCAGTTCATTCAGAGGCAAATGCAGTAATTAGTGCATCAAGACGTGACATGATAAACAGCACTTTGTATCTTGTTGGTAGAGACAAAAAGACAGGAGAGTATGTTGAAAAAGCAAATTCATGTACAATGTGTAAAAGGCTCATAATTAATGCTGGAATAGATAGAGTAGTTATTCGTGATACTAAGGATGAATATAGAATTATTGATACAAGGCTATGGATTGAAGAAGATGATTCAATTGATGGGAAAAGCACATATTAAAAATAATAACATAAGTAAAGGAAGATATTATGAAAAATTTATTTTTTATAGCAATATTGTCTGCATTAATTTCTTTTGTTAGCACTCCCATTGTAAGAATACTTGCTGTTAAGTTTGGTGTTGTAGACATACCAAAGGATAATAGAAGAGTACATAAAAAACCAATACCCAAACTTGGAGGATTAGCTATTTACGTGTCTTTTGTTATTATGGTAATTGTTAAAAGCGGGTCTTTAAACAAGGCTGAAATGGGAATTTTAATTGGAGCTACTATAATTGTTATAGGCGGAGTAATAGATGATAAATACAATATTAAACCATGGCAGAAATTAAGTTTTCAAGTAGCCGCAGCATTTGTGCTTATTGGAACTAATACTATGATTTCTTTAATAACGAATCCAGTAAGTGATACAAATTTGTTTATAAGTATAAATCCAATTATTGCAGTACCTCTTACCTTAATATGGGTTATAGGTATAACTAATGCGTTTAATCTAATTGATGGTTTAGATGGACTTTCAGCAGGACTTGGATTTATAGCTTGTGTAACAATGACGGCAGCTTCATATTTAAGTGGAAAAGGTGAATTTGAAATAATCGCACTTACAATTATACTTGCGGCTGCAATATTGGGTTTTTTACCTTACAATTTTAATCCAGCATCTATTTTTATGGGAGATACAGGTGCACAATTGATTGGATTTTTGCTTGCTGCAATATCTATGAAGGGAGCAATAAAATCAGCATCAGCAATTGTTTTGGCGGTACCTATTTTAGCACTAGGATTACCTATTTATGATACGATTTTTGCAATAATAAGAAGGAAAGTAAATGGAAGATCTATAGCGGAAGCAGATAAGGGACATTTACATCATAGATTACTTAATATGGGACTGAGCCAAAGGCAAGTAGTAATTATTATGTATTTGATAAATGCGGTTTTAGGAATGATTGCTATAATTGTTATGCAACTCACAAATAGGAGAGCATATATGGTATTAGCAGTGGTTGTTGCAGCAATTGTATTTTTAGCATGGAAATTTGGATTATTTAAACATAAAAATTAACATACAATTAGGAGGAAAACAAATTGAGTAGGATAAAAGTTATAACTATTTTCGGCACTAGGCCAGAAGCTGTAAAAATGGCGCCTCTTGTTAAAGAACTTAAAACTAGGAAAGATATAGATGTTAAGGTATGTGTAACTGCACAGCATAGACAAATGCTTGATCAAGTTTTGAATTTATTTGATGTAGTGCCTGATTATGATCTTAATATAATGAAGGATAAACAAACATTAACTAGTATAACAACAAGAGCACTTCAGGGCTTAGAAAAAATTTTTGAAGAAGAAAAGCCAGATATGGTTTTGGTTCATGGGGATACCACAACTACTTTCGCAGGTGCATTAGCTGCATTTTATAAGCAAATCCCTGTAGGGCATGTAGAAGCAGGGCTTCGTACATTTGATAAATACTTTCCTTTTCCAGAGGAAATGAATAGAAAATTAACTGGGGCAATGGCGGATATTCATTTTGCACCTACACAAGGGTCTAAAAATAATTTATTAAATGAAGGTGTATCTGAAGATAATATTTACATAACAGGTAACACTGTAATTGATGCTATGGAACATACTGTTAAAAAAAATTATAAATTTGAAAATGAGGAATTAAATAATTTAGATTATTCAAGTAAAAAAATAATCATGGTAACAGCACATAGGAGAGAAAATTGGGGAGATGGCATAGAAAATATATGTAAAGCATTAAAAAAGATAGCTATTGATAATGATGATGTAGAAATAGTATATTTAGTTCACTTAAATCCTGTTGTAAGAGATGTGGTTTATAAACATCTAGATGGTGTTAAAGGAGTACATCTTTTGCCACCACTTGATACAAAGGAAACGCATAATTTAATGAATAAATGCTTTATGGTAATGACTGATTCAGGAGGATTACAAGAAGAAGCACCTCATCTTGGAAAACCTGTTTTAGTCTTAAGGGATGTAACAGAAAGACCAGAGGCTGTAGAAGCAAAAACAGTAAAACTTGTTGGAACGGATATAGATAAAATTATAACAGAGACAAACGAACTTATTACAAATGAGGATAAGTACTTAAATATGAGCAAAGCCATAAACCCTTATGGCGATGGGCTTGCATCTAAAAGAATTACAGATATAATTTTGAGATATTTTAGTATAAAAAAAAGCAATATAGGTGAATTTAAAATTGAAAAATAGACTTTGTTTATTTTTTAACAAAAGCTATTGATAAAAAAATAAATTGTGGGTATAATTAAATTAGAAATTAATGAATTATCAGTTAACTTAAGATTACAAAATTTAGGAGGTTATTTCGATGAGAGAAGTAGTAATAGCAAGTGCCGTAAGGACACCTGTAGGTTCATTTGGAGGTAGTTTAAAAGATATTGCAGCGGTGGATTTGGGAGCATTAGTAATCAAAGAAGCTGTTAAAAGAGCTGGAATAAAGCCAGAAGATGTTGAAGAAGTAGTTATGGGAAATGTTCTTCAGGCAGGACTTGGACAAAATACGGCAAGACAAGCATCTGTAAAAGCTGGATTACCTTTAGAAACATCATCCTTTACAATAAACAAAGTTTGTGGTTCTGGTCTTAGAGCTGTATCACTTGCACGTCAGATGATATTATCAGGAGATACTGATATTGTTGTTGCTGGTGGTATGGAAAACATGTCAAGAGCTCCTTATGTAGTTAATGAAGCTAGATGGGGAAGTAAAATGGGCGATACTAAATTTGTAGATGAAATGATTGTAGATGGATTATGGGATGCATTTAATGGCTATCACATGGGAATAACTGCTGAAAACATAGCAGAAAAATGGAATCTTACTAGAGAAGATCAAGATAAATTTGCACTTTCTTCACAAGAAAAAGCAGAAGCAGCTGTAAAAAATGGCGTATTTAAGGATGAAATTGTTCCAGTAGAAATACCACAAAGAAAAGGTGCACCGAAGATATTTGATACAGATGAGTTCCCTAGATTTGGTACAACTATAGAGGCACTAGGAAAACTTAAACCTGCATTTAAGAAAGATGGTACAGTAACTGCTGGTAATGCTTCAGGTATAAATGATGGAGCTGCTGCATTTGTTATAATGAGTGCAGAAAAAGCAAAAGAACTTGGAGTTAAGCCACTTGCTAAAATAGTGTCATTTGGTTCAAAAGGACTTGAGCCTTCTATAATGGGATATGGTCCAGTTGGAGCTACTAAAGCTGCACTTGAGAGAGCAAACTTAAAAGTTGAAGATTTAGATTTAATTGAAGCTAATGAAGCTTTTGCAGCTCAAAGCTTAGCAGTTGCTAAAGATTTAAACTTTGATATGAGTAAAGTTAATGTTAATGGTGGAGCTATAGCTCTTGGACATCCAGTAGGCGCATCAGGTGCTAGAATATTGGTTACACTTTTACACGAAATGCAAAGAAGAGATGCTAAGAGAGGTCTTGCTACACTTTGTATAGGTGGAGGTCAAGGAACAGCTCTTATCGTAGAAAGATAAACAGAGTTTTTGTCATCAAGTGGGGGTGAGACTCCATCTGATATTTAGCAAACATGTGAATTTTTTGTTAACAAAGGAGATGTGTTATTAACATCTCCTTTATTCTTTATGTGTGAAATTTGGCAATGAGGTCTATTGTTTACATTATGTGGTGAGAAAAAAATATAATTATTGAACAAATTACTAAAGTACAACTGAATGAGCTCGTTTTCAGAAAATTTCAGTACAAAAAGACAGAAAATATAGTATTATCAAACAAATGAAATAATAAAAAATAGACAGTCATATTGTACGGAAATGAAAGCTTCAGGGATTAATATGTAGAATTAAGAAGATGATTTGTTATAAACGCCTTAAAACAAGAAATATGTCTCATTTTCTATGTTTGAATAAAAATTAGTTAGATATATAATCTAATATATCGCAATTGGATAGTAGGTGAGTGTATTGGACTCAGAAGTTAAATTTGTTTTAAAAAGAGTATTTTTCTTTGATATCATTATTGCAGTAGTAGCATTTATTATATCTTATGTTTTTTATAAACCTTACGATTATATAGTAATAGTAGGGTTAATTTTAGCAGGATTTAATTTTGTATTTAATGCAATTTCGACAAGCTTTATATTATCCACTACAGGGAAAAAATTTCTCACTGTTCTAATATCAGTATTTAGAATTATTATTACTATATGTATTGTTATTGTACTATGTGGTAATGATAAGCTTAAATATATAGCAATATTAATGGGATACACTCTTCACTACATAGCTGTTATCCTTCATGGATTAACAATAAAAAAATCAGAAAGGAAGTGATAATATGGATTTGAATGCTAAAACGGTTTTTTCTTTAAATTTAGGTGGTCATAATATTAATATAACAAATAGTATTGTTACCCAATGGGTAGTTATGGTTATAATAGCAGTGTTAGTTTTAGCTTTAACTAGTAATTTAAAAAAGGTACCTGATAAAAAACAAAGTGTGTTAGAAATGCTTGTTAACCTATTTGTAGGTTTGGTAAAAGAAAATATGGGAGAAGAGTACATGAGTTTTGTACCTTTCATAGGCACAATGGGAATTTTCTTGTTTTTCTTAAATTTATCAGGATTAGTTGGGGTTGAGCCATCCACTAAAGATATCAACGTAACTGCAGGTTTTGCAATTATAAGTTTTGTTGTTATAAATGTAAATTCCTTTAGAAAAGTTGGAATACGTGGCTATGGTAAAGAATTAATTACTCCATATATACCAATGTTACCAATGAATTTACTTGAAAAAATCACCCTTCCAATATCATTATGTCTAAGACTTTTTTGTAATATGCTTGTAGGAGCTATAGTTATAGGATTAATATATCAAGGCATGGGTCACTTTGCTTTTATAGTTCCAGTACCGTTCCATATGTTTTTTGACATGTTTGATGGAATAATACAAGTGTATATATTTATGATGCTTACAATGCTCTACACTAAAATGGGTGGAGAACTAGAATAATTCAATAATAACCTACATCAAAATTGATAGTAGATATTATAAATGCGTAATTTAAATTTAAATTTTAACTTTAAGGAGGAAGAAAGAATGGATAGTACTAAAGCGTTATATGATGGAATGATAGCAATAGGTGCAGGATTAGCTGCAATAGGATGTTTAGGTGGAGGTATAGGTATAGGTACTGTTACTGGTAAAGCTGTTGAAGCTATTGGAAGACAGCCAGAATCAAGAGGCTCTGTAACATCTACAATGTTTATCGGTTTGGCATTTGCCGAAGTTACTTCTCTATATGCTCTATTTATTGCTTTATTATTAATATTTACAAAATGGCAGTAGGAGAGCACCTGATTTTATAGAAAAAAATGAGGATGAAGGGAGGCTTTTGGGCAAATGGAAGGAAATCCAATTAGTATTATTCTTACTATATTCAACTTTATAATTTCCTTGTTATTTTTAAAATACTTTTTCTTTGAAAAAATTATGAAGGTAATTGATGATAGAAACAATGAAGTTATGGATACAATAAACAAAGCTAATGCTGATAAAAAAGAAGCAGAAGTTCTTAAAATACAAACACAAAAGAATTTAGACGAGTCAAAACAACAAGGTAAAAATATAGTAGAAGATTACAAACAAAAAGCTGAAAAAGTATCAGAAAATATCAAGAGCGAAGCTTCAAGCGAGGCTGAACTAATAATTACTAGAGCTAAGAAAGACATAGAAAGAGAGAAAGAAAAGGCGGAAGATGAACTAAAGAAAAAGGTAGTTGATCTTGCGGTGATTTTGTCGGCAAAAGCGTTGGAAAAATCAATTGATGAGGCAGAACACAGAAGACTTATTGAAGAATTCATAGCTAAGGTAGGTAATTAATTATGTATGAATATCTAGCTAGAAGATACGCAGTTGCACTATATGAGGTGGCTGAAGAAAAAAATAAAACAGATGAATACATTAGTGACTTGAAACAAATTATAACTTTAATAAAGGAAAATAATGATTTAAGTCAGGTAATTAATCATCCTAAAATAAGTACTTCTAAAAAAATCGAGATTTTTAAACAAGTTTTTCAAGGTAAAATTGATAAAGAAATAATCTCTTTTTTACTGATACTTATAGAAAAAGACAGAATTGTTGAACTTGAAGCTGTAATTTTTCAAATGGAAAAGGTTCGTTTGGAAAAGAACAATGAAGTTGTTGCAATTGTAAAAACTGTAGTTCCACTAAATGATAATGAAAGAACATCTTTAGTTGATAAGCTTAAAGCTAAGTATAAAAAATCAATAATTTTAAAAGAAAGTATTGATTTAAGTATCTTAGGTGGAGTTTATGTTAGAGTTGGAGACGACGTTATCGATGGAACAGTTAAGAACAAAATTGATGAAATGAAAAAATTAATGCTTATAAGAGGATAGAGGTGAGCCTATGAACATAAAACCTGAAGAAATAACATCAATCATAAAACAACAGATTGAAGGTTATGATAATAAAGTAGAGGCTGTAGATTCAGGTACGATAATTCAAGTAGGTGATGGTATTGCCAGAGTATACGGTCTTGAGAACTGTATGTCAGGAGAACTTCTTGAATTTCCAGGTGATGTATTTGGAATGGTAATGAATCTAGAGCAGGATAATGTAGGTTGTGTTTTACTTGGTGATGATGAAGGAATAAAAGAAGGCGACATAGTAAAGAGTACTGGTAAAGTTGTTGAAGTACCAGTTGGCGAGGCTATGATAGGCAGAGTTGTTAATGCATTAGGTCAGCCTATTGACGGAAAAGGACCAGTAAAAGCAGCAGAACATAGACCAGCAGATGTTGTTGCTCATGGTGTTATCGAAAGAAAATCAGTTAATGAGCCACTACAAACTGGTATAAAGGCAATTGACGCAATGATTCCTATTGGAAGAGGTCAAAGAGAACTTATTATAGGCGATAGACAGACTGGTAAAACGGCCATTGGTATTGATACTATAATTAATCAAAGGGGTCAGGATGTTATATGTATTTATGTTGCTATAGGACAAAAACAATCTACAGTAGCACATATATATAATACACTTACTCAAAAAGGAGCTATGGATTATACAATAATCGTATCTTCTACTGCATCCGAAACTGCACCACTTCAATATCTTGCTCCATATGCAGGAGTAACTATGGGTGAGTACTTTATGGATCAGGGAAAAGATGTATTAATAGTGTATGATGATTTAAGTAAGCATGCGGTTGCTTATAGAACAATGTCATTGTTACTTAAGAGACCTCCTGCTAGAGAAGCTTATCCAGGAGACGTATTCTATTTGCACTCAAGACTTCTTGAGAGAGCAGCTAAGCTATCAGATAAATTAGGTGGAGGATCAATAACAGCTCTTCCAATAATTGAAACTCAAGCTGGAGACGTTGCTGCTTATATACCAACAAATGTTATATCTATAACTGATGGACAGATATTCCTTGAAGCTGATCTTTTCCATGCAGGACAAAGACCAGCTGTTAACTCAGGTATATCAGTTTCCAGAGTTGGTGGTAGTGCTCAAATTAAAGCAATGAAACAAGTTTCAGGTACATTAAGACTTGAACTTGCTCAATATAGGGAACTTGCTGCTTTCTCACAATTTGGTTCGGATCTTGATAACGAATCAAAGAGAAGACTTGAAAAAGGTAAGAGATTACTTGAAATCTTTAAGCAGGATCAATATGAGCCAATGCCTATAGAAAAGCAAATAATGATAATCTATGCAGTTGTTGAAAATCATGTAATGGATATTGATATTACAAAGATTAAAGAATTTGAAAAAGGATTATTAGAATTCATGGACACTCATCATAAAGAAGTTGGAGAGACAATTCTTTCAAAGAAAGTGTTAGATGATGAAGTTAAGAAGATGCTTAATGAAGCAATCGAAGAATATAAAAAAGTTTTTTAACATAAGCATAGGTTTATCTATGCGGGAGGTGTAGTATGGCAGGAGGTCTTCTTGTAATAAAAAGAAGAATTAGATCTGTAACTAGTACAAAGAAAATAACCAGCGCCATGGGACTTATTGCCACCTCTAAATTGAGAAAATCCAGAATAAATCTAGAATCAAATCAAGGTTATTATGATTCATTTGAAAGTATAATAAAAAGTGTTGCTGAAGGTGTAGTGGGTAAGAGTATATATGTCCATGGTAATGGAAGCAACAAAAAATTATATATAACCTTGTCTTCTGATTCTGGACTTTGTGGAGGTTTTAATGCAGCTGTTGTTACAGCCACTGTAGGGAAAGTTTCAACTGATAAAGCAAATTCTATTGTAATGTCTGTAGGACAAAAAGGAAGAGGTTACTTTAGAAGACTAAACTATGATACAGTAGCTGAGTATGTTGACATACCAGATGAACCAACATTAAAGGAAGCTAAAACAATATCTGAGCATGCATTAAGTCTTTATAAAAATGGTGAAGTTGGCGAAGTCCATGTAGTGTACACTAAATTTATATCAACTGTAAAACAAAAAGTTGTAGACCAAGTAGTATTACCATTACCTGCAGATAAAAAGGGTGGTAGTGCTGGAGAGTTTGAGCCTGAGGCAGATGAATTACTAGAAGGAGTAGAGGGCATTTATTTAAAAGCTCAAATATTTAACTTTCTATTAAATTCTAAAGCAAGTGAGCAAGCGGCTAGAATGTCTTCAATGGATAGTTCTACAAAAAATGCTAATGATTTATTAGACGCATTAAATCTTAAATATAATAGAATAAGACAGAGCGCAATAACTAGTGAGATAACTGAAATAGTTTCAGGCGCACAAGCTCAAGAATAAGGAGGGGAAACTTATGCCAAAACATGTTGGTAAAGTTGTTCAGGTAATTGGACCTGTTGTAGATGTAAAATTCGAAAGTGATAGCCTTCCTAGTATATATAATGCCTTAGAAATTGATATGGGAAACAACAAAAAACTTATCGTAGAAGTTGAGCTACATACAGGTGATGATATAGTTAGAACTATATCCATGGAATCAACTGATGGATTAAGAAGAGGAGCAGAAGTAATAGACACAGGAAAGTCAATTTCTGTTCCAGTTGGAAAACCCGTACTTGGACGTTTATTTAATGTATTAGGTAAGACAATTGATGAAGCAGGGGATTTAGAAGGTACAGAAGTATATCCTATACACAGAGCAGCACCAAGTTTTGAAGATCAGGCAGTATCACCTGAAATGTTTGAAACAGGTATAAAGGTTATTGACCTTTTAGCACCTTATCAAAAGGGTGGAAAGATTGGATTATTTGGTGGTGCTGGTGTTGGTAAAACAGTTCTTATTCAAGAACTTATTAACAACATAGCAAAGGAACACGGTGGATTGTCAGTATTCACAGGTGTTGGAGAAAGAACAAGAGAAGGTAACGATCTTTATTATGAAATGAAAGAATCTGGAGTTATAGATAAGACAGCTCTAGTGTTCGGTCAAATGAACGAACCACCTGGCGCTAGAATGAGAGTTGCTCTTACAGGTCTTACTATGGCAGAAAAATTCAGAGATGAAGGACAGGATGTTCTTTTATTCATAGATAACATATTTAGATTTACTCAAGCTGGATCTGAAGTTTCAGCTTTACTTGGAAGAATACCGAGTGCGGTTGGTTACCAACCAACACTTGCAACTGAAATGGGTGCTTTACAAGAGAGAATAACTTCAACAAAGCAAGGCTCAATAACATCAGTTCAGGCTGTTTATGTTCCTGCTGATGACCTTACTGACCCAGCTCCAGCAACAACATTCTCTCACTTAGATGCAACAACGGTTTTATCAAGAGCAATTTCAGAACTTGGTATATATCCTGCTGTTGATCCAATTGAATCAACATCTAGAATACTTGATCCAAATATTGTTGGTGAAGAACATTATGAAATTGCAAGTAATATAAGAGTTATACTTGAAAGATATAATGAACTACAAGACATTATAGCAATACTTGGTGTTGACGAATTAGGTGATGAAGATAGAGCTGTTGTTAATAGAGCAAGAAGAGTTCAAAGATTCTTGTCTCAACCTTTTAGTGTTGCAGAACAGTTTACTGGAATGAAAGGTAAATTTGTACCTATTAAAGATACAATAAAAGGATTTAAAGAAATACTTGATGGTAAGTGTGATGATATTCCAGAAGCAGCATTCTTATTTGCGGGTTCAATAGAAGAAGTTAGAGAAAAAGCTAAATCTATGATGGGCTAAAGGAGTGATTTTGCATGGCATCTAAAATGAAGTTTAGCATAGTAACTCCTGAAAAGAAATTCTATGCTGGTGAAGTAACAGAAATCAATACACAGACACAAAATGGTGGCATAGGAATACTTTCAGATCACATTCCTTTTGTTGGTATGTTAAAACCAGCAGAAACAAGATTTAAGCTTGAAGATGGAACAGAAAAAGTTGCTTTTACATCAACTGGACTTATGAAAGTTACAAAAACTGAAGTTGAAATGTTAGTTGATGCTTCAGAGTGGCCTGAAGAAATTGATGTAAGAAGAGCTGAGGAAGCAAAAAAGAGAGCTGAAGAAAGACTTAATAAAGAGACTGGTAAGACAGATACTGCTAGAGCTGAAATTGCATTGCAAAGAGCAGTAGCTAGAATTAAAACAAAAGGTATTTAAGGCATATTCAGAAAAGAGTATGTTTTTCAAAGCTAAACTTTGGAAAACATACTCTTTTTTTTAGTTGTTATAATACATAGAATAATTTCACACTTTTAAAAAAAATATATATATTGATAATAAGGACAGAATAAAAATTTGTGATAAAGTTAATAATTTAAATAGAAAGGTAGGGGGAAGAATGAATTTTAAAAATACTTTAACTTGGCTTATGGTTTTCTTTATCATGATTTTTACAGTGTCAATTACTTTTGCAGAAGATAGAAACGATATTTTTCAAAGTATTGTAAGTGAAACAAAGGGCAACATAATAGAAAGTGGGATAAGTGTAAATTATCAAGTAAAAAATAATGGAAAACAAGAATGTATAAATTGGTTGAAATCCATGAATTTATATAATAAAAGCGAAAAACAGGCTGTGAAATGTAATTATAACTATTATGATTTATTAACAGGAGAAAATGATATACAATTAGAAAATGCAAAAAATGTACAAAATACTTATGAACCCCAAAATACAGTAACAATAAATAATGGTGATATATATTGTAGAGAATTTCAAAAAGGTAAGACTTCAGGGTATGTAGAAAGTATAAAGGATAATACTAATACCAAAATAGAAATATTCATTAGAGATGCCAACCCAAAAGATAACATTAATAATATTGAGGATAAAGTATCCAACATTATAGAAGTAAATGGTTATAACATTAGTGTCCACAAATATATGAAAGTTAAAAGTTCAATTAAAAATAGACAATTGATTCAAAATAAAATAGTTAAATATTTAAAAAATATAGGCACAGAAAATATAGATACAGTTAAGATAAATGAAGGTTTTAGCACAGTTGGTTATACCAAACAATACGTTCCAATATCAGATGATGGAAAAAATATAGACTTCAATTTTGCGGTTATAAAGGAGTCAAACAAAAATTTTATAATATTAGGAACGCCAATAATAGATATTTCTTATTAGAATTTTAACAAGAATGAATTGGAGGATTAAAATGGATAAATTTATAGTTAAAGGGGGAAATACTTTAAGCGGTGAAGTGGAAATCAGTTCTGCTAAGAATGCAGTATTACCTATAATTGCTGCAACTATTCTTAGTGGAGATAAATGCACTATACTAAATTGTCCTATGTTATTAGATGTATATGTGATTTGTGATGTACTTAAAACTTTAGGTGCAAAAGTAATAATAGATGCCCAAAATTCAACAGTAAATATAGATACCTCAGGCATAAATGGTATAGAATCCGGCAGTAACTTAGTAAGAAAGATGAGAGGCTCCTTTTTAATTATGGGAGCAATGATGTCTAGGTTTGGAAGTTTCAAAATACCACTTCCTGGAGGTTGTAATATAGGAACTAGACCAATAGACTTACACTTAAAAGGATTTAAGGCTTTAGGTGGAGATGTAAAAATAGACCATGGATATGTTGAAGCTTCATCAGTAAAACTAAGAGGTGAAAGAATATATTTAGATTACCCTTCTGTAGGTGCTACTGAGAATATAATGATGGCATCAGTAATGGCTGAAGGAGAAACTATAATTGAAAATGCAGCAGAAGAGCCAGAGATAGGAGATTTAGCTGAATTTTTAAATAAGATGGGTGCAAAGGTTAGTGGAATTGGAACTGGTACATTAAAGGTTATAGGAGTAAAAGAGTTACATGGTACTAGTTATAGACCAATTTGCGATAGAATTGAAGCAGGCACATTTATGATTGCAGCAGGAATAACAAGAAGCAAATTTAAGATAAAAGGAATAAATAATGAGTATATAAAACCAATTGTAGCAAAATTAACAGAGATGGGAATAACAATAGATTTGGACGAAAGTCAATTAATTATAGATGGAACAAATTTATTAAAACCCATTGATATAAAAACAATGCCATATCCAGGTTTTCCAACTGACATGCAAGCACAAATGATGAGTTTACTTAGTATTGTTCCCGGAACAAGTGTTGTAACAGAAACAATATTTGAAAATAGGTTTATGCATGTAGCAGAACTTAAAAGAATGGGAGCCAATATTAAAATAGATGGAAGAAGTGCGGTTATAGAAGGCATAAATAGATTTACAGGCGCAGAAGTAAAAGCAACAGATCTTAGGGCAGGTGCTGCACTTGTAATAGCAGCACTAGGTGGAGAAGGAGAAACTGAAATTAGGGACATTTATCATATAGATAGAGGATATGTTGAATTTGAAAAAAAACTAAGGTTGCTTGGAGCAAATATAAAAAGATTAGAAGTCTAAATATATTGATTATAAGATATCTTAAGATGATTAAATCATTTTGAGGTATCTTATTTTTTTGAAGATGCCTAAATAGTATATGATGGAAATCTGGGTAAGGAGTCTATTTATTTTTTTGAATATTCCGAAGCATAGAGAAACTCTACGATTAATTAGCTACTATCTATTAGAAAAACGCTCCATAATTTTTTATTGATATTTATAAATTATTTAGTAAAAAAATCAATATAAAATGTATTTTTTACTAAGTTATGGACAAAATACAAAAAGGAGGTGTTTTTCTATGGGTAAAAACGATTTATTAAACAAAAAATCCATTAAAAATGACAGACTAGGTTTTTTGAAAAGAGATGGCTTTTATTTGATTCTATTTCTTTGTCTCTGCATAATTATTGTAGTAGCAACATATGTGAATATGAAAGCTAAAAGCAATTCTGCAGTTAAACAACAACCGCGACAAGTATCATCGCTTAATAATAAAAAAGCAAAGACAAAGAATAAATTAAATAATGCCAAAACAGGTCTGTCAAAAGATGATAGTAAAAAGGCAAATATGGATAATGCAAATCTTGCTAAAACGGATACTGCAAAAAATAATGCCAGTATTTCTACTAGTGCTGCAGTTGCAACTTCAGTATCAGCTCCAGTAAAAGGAACAATTGCTCAGGGATATACTGGTACAGAAGGATCAATGGCAGTTGGAATGGATAATGTAGCAAGAACTATACTTGGAGAGTATATAAAAGTAGACAATATGGGTGTACCTGTATATTCTTCAGTAGATGGAACAGTTAGTTCGGTAGATGGTGGAAGAGTAATTGTCTTAAGTAAAGACAATAAGCTAAAAATTGTATATGACAATTTAGATCCATCCAGCATAAAAATTAAAAGCGGAGATGTTGTAAATCAAAACAATGAAATTGGTGTGGTTGGAGATAGTGACAATGCAAAAGACAGAATAGTTAATTGTAATCACTTGTATTTTGAGATTGATGAAAAACAAAAAGATGGAAGCTATATAGATGTGAATCCTCAAAATTATATTAAGTACTAAAAATGTATTACTTAATATCAGTTATCCAAAAAAATGTCGGGATGGCTGATATTAAGTAATTAATGAAATACGTAACGCATATTTATAATTATAGAAGGACTAAGGAGGTAGTACTTTGAAAGATTACATTGAGGAAAGAGTTCTAGAAGTAGCACAGTATATTATTGAATCAAAAGCTACAATTAGAAAAACTGCTAAAGTTTTTGGAGTAAGTAAAAGTACGATACACAAAGACATGACAGAAAGATTACCTCAAATAAATCCTCAAATTGCTGAAGAAGCTAAGGGTGTATTGGAAATTAATAAAGCTGAAAGGCATATTAGAGGTGGAAAAGCTACAAAAATGAAGTACAAGGCTATTGAAGGTTAGAAACATTCCTATTATAATATAAAGTAGAAACATTTTGTAATTCGATAGAATAATAAAATGAAAATTAAAAAATAAAATGATATAATGTAAAAAAACGTAAGAGATGGAGTGAACAAAGGAATGTTTTTTAGAATTGGATCTGATATAGGAATAGATTTAGGAACATCAACTGTACTTGTGTATCTAAAAGGTAAAGGTGTTATTTTGAAGGAACCATCAGTGGTAGCTATTAATCGTAACAATAATGAGATTCTTGCAGTTGGAGAAGAAGCTAGAATGATGATAGGTAGAACACCTGGTAATATAGTCGCAATTCGTCCATTAAGGGATGGTGTAATTTCAGATTATGATATTACTGAAAAAATGCTTAAGCATTTCATAAGAAAAGCTTGTGGTAAAAGAAGATTTTCTACACCAAGGGTGGTAGTTTGCGTGCCTTGCGAGGCAACAGGAGTTGAAAAAAGGGCTGTTAAAGATGCAGCGGTAAATGCTGGAGCAAAAAAACCTTGCTTAATTGAAGAACCATTAGCAGCAGCAATTGGTGCTGGACTTGATATAACTAAAGCAAGCGGAAACATGGTTATAGACATAGGTGGAGGAACTACAGATATTGCAGTTATCTCTCTTGGGGGAATAGTTGTAAGAAAATCAATAAAAATTGCTGGTGATAAATTTGACGAGGCAATTATTAAATATATAAGAAAAAAACATAAATTAATGATTGGTGAGAGAACAGCAGAGGACATAAAAATAAATATTGGATCAGCATTTAAAAGAGAGGAAGAAGAATCCTTTTCAATTAGAGGTAGAGATTTAATAACAGGACTTCCAAAGGATCTTATTGTTACTTCAATTGAAATGAGAGCGGCACTTGAAGATGCTGTTAATGCCATTGCAGATTGTGCACATTCAGTATTAGAGAAAACACCTCCAGAACTTGCGGCAGATATAGCTGATAAAGGAATAATTATGACAGGTGGAGGTTCTCTTTTAAATGGACTAGATAAATTGATTGAAGATGTAACAAAAGTACCAGTTTGTGTTGCAGATGAAGCGGTTTCTTGTGTAGCACTTGGAACTGGTAAGGTATTAGATTTTATTGATAAAGTAGATTTTCCTGGAGATGACATTACTATGTTAGATTAAAAGTAAGTAAAGCATAAAGCATATAGATAAAAATATTATTTATAAATTAAGAGTGACCGTTTTAGGGACAGTCACTTTTTGCTATGGATAATTTTATAAATTTGTTTCATGTTTGTATAAATAATATGAATGCATTAGTGAGTCAGATATTATTTTAGCCATTTCTAAAACAAGATTAAGTCTAATATTTCTATTTGTAAATATTTCAGTATTTTCACATGAATCAACAATTCCAATAATTGAATAATCACCAACGTTAGGTAAGGTTTTTCCAACTCCTTTACCAGGATGAATAGGATAGTCTCTTATTTGTATCTCACCAATACTATCAGTATTGCCTAGACATGCATCTATCCCAATTATTATTGATTTGGGAGAGGTAGATTTTATGTCATTCAATTTTTTATCAAGATTTAAAGCATGAATTGGTTCTGATATGGTTCCATATACAGGTAATGGAAAATTTTTGCTCTTTAAAATTGTTCCAGTAAGAGGACCAAGACAATCACCAATACATCTATCAGTACCAATACAGACTATTATAGTGTTACTATTAATGTAATTTTTTAAGAAATGAGCAATTTCATAATATGCAAGCGGATTCTTATAGAATGTTTTCATTTTATTCAAGAAATACACCTCCCATTAATTTATATGAAATTTTTCTAGATTATATTATAAAATAATGTATAAAATACAACATTATAGAAATAATCAATAAATAGAAGAATAGAAAAATCAACTGAAATATAGGAGTGGTAATATGAATAAAAAGATAATGAGCATAGCAGCTATAATAACAACAGTAGTAACTGTAGCAACTATGATATATAATTCAAATAGCTATACTACTAGAGAAGAAGATTACTCAGGTATAAAAAACAGTAGAAATATAGTAGACACCCACGTTAATAAAAAACAGAATGATATTGTAGAAAAAAATAAAAGTTCAGATGCTAAAAATGGGGTTCAAAAAAATCTAGATGATGATAAAAATCAGAGCAGTATAGAAGAAAATAATACGAATGAAAGTTTAACTGACCAAAATTCTCAACAAGATAATAATACTGTAGAAGATAATAGTACTGTAGAAGGTAATAATACTGTGGAAGAAAGTGACAGTTCTCAAAATGATAATAAAGAAGATGAAAAAAGCAATGTGCCTGTTTTCAAAGTATCCAAAAATGAAATAATGGATAAACTTAGCTTTATAGATAAAGCTAAAATATTGGCAATAAGTAAAAGCCTCTCACCAGGTGACTTTAATAAATTACAGGAAGACATAAATGATAATGATGAAAAAAAAGGAATGACAAATGCCGCACAACTTTTAAAAACGAGACTTAGTGAGGACGATTTTGATAATATGAAGAATATTGCATCAAAATTTATCAACTTAGATGCCCTTAATTAAAATAATATATATATATGAATATATGCTAGAAAAATAGATTAATACCGAGTAATAAAGAGCAGAATTTGTTTTTTGGCTCATTTTTAGATTTGAAAAAATATAAATATAATTGTATACTATTACTTGTTGATGACGAAATCAACTTCAAGTTATGAAATTACATAGTTGGAGGAATTCCCGAGTGGCCAAAGGGGGCAGACTGTAAATCTGTTAGCTCAGCTTTCGATGGTTCGAATCCATCTTCCTCCACCAAAATGGGCGTTTAGCTCAGCTGGGAGAGCATCTGCCTTACAAGCAGAGGGTCACAGGTTCGAGCCCTGTAATGCCCACCATTTAAAATTTCATAAGCTGGCATAGCTCAATTGGTAGAGCAACTGACTTGTAATCAGTAGGTTATGGGTTCAATTCCTATTGCCAGCACCAATTTTGGAGGAATTCCCGAGTGGCCAAAGGGGGCAGACTGTAAATCTGTTAGCTCAGCTTTCGATGGTTCGAATCCATCTTCCTCCACCAAAAGACACTTATGTGTCTTTTTTATTTTAAATTAAAATATTGACTAGTTGAAAAAGCTGTGATAGTATTAAATTAGCTTAATAAATAGAATTTTAGCTCTTATCAAGAGAGGTGGAGGGAAAATGGCCCTATGAAACCCGGCAACCGATGTGTTAGCACATTAAGGTGCCAATTCCTGCAAAGTTAAATTTGCAAGATAAGGGAGATTTAAGAAAACAAGTCTCTTCTTATTGAAGAGGCTTTAATTTTTTGCTTAATTTTAGGAGGGAAAAAAATGAAAAAGTTATTTACTTCTGAATCAGTAACTGAAGGGCATCCAGATAAAATATGTGATCAGATATCTGATGGGATATTAGATGCTATACTAGCAAATGATCCAAGTGCAAGAGTAGCTTGTGAGACTACAGTTACAACAGGTATAGTTAATGTTATGGGGGAAATATCAACAAAATGTTATGTTGATATACCTAAAGTAGTTAGGGATACAATAAGAGAAATTGGTTATACGAGAGCAAAATATGGTTTTGATTGTGATACATGTGCTGTGGTTACATCAATTGATGAACAATCAGCTGATATAGCAATGGGTGTTGATGAAGCACTTGAATCAAAACAAGGTGAAATGGACAAAATTGAGGCTGTAGGTGCAGGAGACCAAGGTATGATGTTTGGTTTTGCAACAAATGAAACTGAGGAATATATGCCGATGCCAATTGCAATGGCTCATAAACTTTCAAGAAGATTAACTGAAGTTAGAAAAAATAATACACTTGATTATCTAAGACCAGATGGCAAAACTCAAGTAACTGTTGAATATGAGGACAATAAGCCTGTAAGAATAGACACTATTGTTATATCAACTCAACATAGCCCAAAAGCATCTCATGAACAGATAGAGAAAGATATTATAGAAAATGTAATAAAAGCAGTTATTCCATCTGAACTTTTAGATGAAAACACTAAGTATTTTATCAATCCAACTGGAAGATTTGTTGTTGGAGGTCCACAAGGAGATTCTGGTCTTACAGGAAGAAAGATAATTGTAGATACTTATGGCGGCTATGGTAGACACGGTGGTGGAGCTTTTTCAGGAAAAGATCCAACTAAAGTGGACAGATCTGCTGCTTATGCTAGTAGATGGGTTGCAAAAAATTTAGTTGCGGCTGGAGTTGCAGAAAAGCTAGAAATACAACTTGCTTATGCTATTGGAGTTGCAAAACCAGTATCGATTGAAATTGATACATTTGGAACTGGTAAAATTGATGAAGATAAGATAGTTGAAATAGTACAAGAAGTATTTGATTTAAGACCAGGTGCTATAATAAGAGATCTTGATTTAAGAAGACCTATATACAAACAGGTGGCAGCTTATGGCCATTTTGGAAGAACTGATATTGATGTGCCTTGGGAAAAATTAGATAAAGTTGAAGAGATTAAAAAGCATATATAAATAATTATTTATAAAATTCACTGATTGAATGGCAAAAGGTATAAAATATAAAATATACCAGTGTTATTTAATCGGTGAATTTTTTATTTAATATGATATAATTTTTATATACATTAAGGGAACTTTTAGAGTGGGAGAGATTTTATGGCTGAATTGAGATGTATCGTTGATGATATAGTTTTTAAAAATGAAGAGAATGGATATGTGGTGGCCCATGTTAAAGAGAAAGATCAGAAATATACTATAGTTGGATGTATACCGTATATTATTGAGGGGCAGTCATTAAAACTTAATGGTGAATGGGTTACGCATCCTCAATTTGGGAAACAGTTAAAAGTAAGTAGTTGTGAGGAGATTGTACCTGATTCAAAAATAGGCATAGAAAGGTATTTATCTTCAGGAATAATAACGGGCATTGGACCTGTAACTGCTAAAAAGATAGTGGATAAGTTTGGAGAAGAAACTCTTGAGATACTAGATAACCATATAGATAAGCTTAGTGAAATTGAAGGTATTGGTGAAAAAAAGATAAAGATTATATATGAATCTTACTCAAAACAAAGAGAAGTAAGAAACATAATGGTGTTTTTACAGACATATGGTGTAACAGCAAATCAATGTGTAAAAATATATAACAAATTTAAAAGTGATTCAATAAAAGTCGTAAGAGACAACCCATATATCTTAACAGAAGAAATTAATGGAATTGGTTTTAAAACTGCAGATAAAATTGCGAGAAGTTTAGGCGTTGAAGGAAATTCACCATTTAGAATACAAAGTGGAATAAATTACGTATTAAATGAATTTTGTTCTAAAGGTAATACTTATATGCCAATGGATAAGTTAATATTAGAATCTAGTAGTACGTTATGTGTAGAAAAAAATGAAATAGAAAAAAATATATATGAGAGCACATTAGAACAAAAAATAAAGATAGAAATTATAAATAATGAGAATTGTGTATTTACAATGCCCTATTACTATTGTGAATTAGCAGTTACGAAAAAGATAATCACATTAGCTACAAGTAAATATGATGATATAGATATAGATGTGGATAAGAAAATAGCAGAATTTGAAGCTGAAAAAAAAATAAATTTTGCAGAAACTCAAAAAGAAGCCATAAGAGGCAGTTTTGAAAATGGAATAGAAGTCATTACAGGAGGTCCTGGTACGGGTAAAACCACTATTATTAACTGTATAGCATACATGTTTGAAAAAGCATCTTTAAAAGTTTTTATGGCAGCACCAACAGGAAGAGCGGCTAAGAGAATGTCAGAAGCCACAGGTAAAGAAGCAAAAACAATACATAGACTATTAGAACTTGGCTTTGGAGATGGAGAGGAACTTTCGTTTTTTAAAGGTGAAGAATGTCCTCTTGAATGTGATGTTATAATCATAGATGAAGCATCTATGATAGACATAGTATTAATGAATAATCTTTTAAAAGCAATAGGAATGGGAACTAGACTCATAATTGTTGGAGATGTTGATCAGTTGCCATCCGTTGGACCTGGAAATGTACTTAAGGATATCATTGAAAGTAAAGCGGTAAAAGTAGTTAGGCTTAAAGAAATATTTAGGCAAGCACAGGAAAGCATGATTATTGTAAATGCACATAAAATTAACAATGGTGAAGTACCAATTTTAAACAAAAAGGATAAAGATTTTTATTTTATTAGTCATGATAAAAATGAGGATATATTAGATACAGTAATTGAGCTTATTTATAAGAGACTGCCTAAATTTAATAAAGAATGGGATAGTAAAAATAATATTCAAGTTTTATCTCCAATGCGAAGGGGTATTTTAGGTGTATCCAGTTTAAATACTAAAATTCAAGATATATTGAATCCGAGCAAAGAAGAAAAAAAAGAAAAAAAGTATAAGGATATGATTTTTAGAGTTGGTGATAAAGTAATGCAAACTAAAAATAACTATACTTTAAAATGGAGAAAGATAGAGGGCAAAGGTGAAGGCGAAGGTGTTTTTAATGGCGACGTTGGATTTATTGAGGATATTGACGAAGAGAGTAAGCTTATAGTTATATTTGACGATGAAAGAAGGGTCATATATGAAGAAGTTTACATGGATGAATTAGATCTTGCATATGCCATCACTATCCACAAAAGCCAAGGAAGTGAATTTCCGGTTATAATTATGCCGGTTTTTATGGGACCGCCTTTATTAATGAATAGAAACTTATTGTATACTGGGATTACAAGGGCAAAAAAATTAGTTGTACTTGTAGGAACGACGAAAGCTATGAATTCTATGATAAATAATAATAGAGGGTTTGAACGGTATTCGGGATTAAAATGGAGAATTCAGGATATAATTAATTAGTAGTGCGTTAGAATGGGGGGGGAGAAATGATAGTTAACAACCTAAAAGAAGTAAGCATTGAAGGAAAGAAGATTAGTAGTAGGATATTGCATTGGGGTGAAGGAGGAAAATTTTTTTTAAATATTACAGCACCACCCTATAATACGTCTTTGATATTTATTGAAATATTGATGAAATTTATAGATGAAGGCAAGAATGTATTATATATAACTGGAGAAGAAGAAAAAAATATTGAAATAATAGGCTATTTAAGAAAATATACAAAATTTAGAAATTACACATATATAAGAAATAACACAAGTATTTCAAATTCCTGTTTAAATTTCTGTACTTATAGTAGAGCTATTACAATCCCCAAAAAATATGATTTAGTTATATATGATGATATTAGAAGTTATCCTAATTACTCAAAGTATGAAATACTAGATATAGTAAATAAATGTTGTGACGAAAAAGGGAAAATAATAGCATATTCTATAGAATTAATTTTTAATAATGCTGAAGAAATCGTTGTACCTATGAGAAATAATAGAATGCCCATTACGGAACCAAGAATAATAACAACTAGGATAGATGTAAATAAGGATGTACCCTTTGTAGTATATGAATATATCAAATGGTCAATTAGTATTGGTAAAAGAGTAATTATAGCGGTTCCAGATGATACAAAGGTTTTTAATGTTACATCTTATATATATAAATATTTTAAATCTACAATTCATAATATATTTTACTATTCCAAGAATGAAAAAAATGTAAAAATTATACGGGAATGTCATAAATACAAAGATGTCATAGTAATAACAAATGACCTTGATGTCATATGTGATGATGATTATAAGACAAATATACTAGTATTCTTTGCTGAGGATAATCAATATAACTATAAAAAGCTTGCTTATTTCTGCGGAAGAACGGGAAAGGGGGATATTGTAAACAGAGGAGAAGTTATATACTTAGTTAAGGAAGAAAACAAGGAAATTGACAGAGCTAAAGATATAACTAGAACCTTTAATAAAATGGCATGGGAAAAAGGATTTTTCAGTTTATAAGATATTTATTTGATTCTATCATAAGTATTATCTACACTTATGAATATAAATGTGAACTATGCGGAGAATATTTAGAAGAAGGAGACATATGCGAAAAATGTAAAAATAAAATAAAGCTATGCAAGTTTCCTGTCGTTTTAAATAAAAATAACTATAATGTAAAATGCTATAATGTATCTTATTATTCTGGTGATATAACCAAACTTATTTTAAACTTTAAGTATAAGAGTAATTTTAGATGTGGAGATATACTAGCTCAGTTTATGATAGAACTTATTGAAAGGGAAAACATAAGATTTGATGTTGTTACATTTGTACCAATGACTAAAAGGGCACTTTCAAAGAGAGGATATAATCAGAGCAAAATCTTAGCTAAGATAATAGGAAAAAAGTTTGGGTTGCCTGTAATTGATTGTATTGAAAAGGTTAAAGAAACAAAAGATCAAATTGGTCTAGGTTCTGAGGAAAGATGGATGAATGTTTCTAAAAGTTTTAAATTGAAAAATAATAAGGACATTATAAAAAAATGTATTTTACTTGTGGATGACGTATTTACAACAGGTGCAACAACATTTTTTTGCTCAGGAGAAATGCTAGAAAAAGGAGCAAAAAAAGTTATAGTCTTGACTGTTGCAAAAAGTCGTATATAATATAAGTATATTAAAGTTAGGTTTGTGGTTGAAAGTCGATGCTAGTCGCAGGCAAAGCGATCCACGTAAGTTGAACAAAGTTTAATGAGCATGGTGCGGTTTAGAGGTAAGTCCTGCCGTGAAAAACGAGAGGGTAAGTAGTGAGGGGTTAATTCCTAGTAGCAAAAGCTCCAGCAGGCGAGTGTGGGGTCAAAGACCAGGTCAACTAGCTTTATATAGCACTTATAGTGCGAATTAGCAGCCTTTTCGGAGGCTGCTATTATTTTTTTGGGCTGAAAGTGTTGTTATTTTTTTTTACATGCCTTAATATTGTGTATATGTTAGATTATGATATTGGGGGAAGAGTGTAATGTCTAATTTTACGTTTCTAAATAAAAAGTGGGCATCCTTAGCCAAACTAGGGACTCAAGCAGAAAACTACCTACATACAGATAATAATGCGTCTATGCTAAAGATGCGTATGTTTGGCGAACAGATAATTGACCATATACTAGCGGCTTTAAAAGTTGAGGTTTATAGGTTTGCAACTCAAGATGAGAAGATTAAGCTTTTAAGAAGTGCAAAAATAAATGGATCTATTCCTGATTTGTTTGATATAGTAAGACGTTATGGAAATAAGGCTAATCATAGTGGATATGAAAATAAAAAGGATGCCTTGGAATGTTTAGTTTCTATGTACAAGGTGTCAGCATGGTTTTATATTAAGGTAACTAAGGACACATCAATTAAACCCTTAACATATAAAATCCCCAAGCCTTTGGCTTCAATAACGGCAAATTATGATGTTGAGGATTATGCTAAGGAAAAAGAAGAAATTAAAGAAGAGCACAATAAAGAGGTTAATTCTGTTAAGGAAGAAGCTACAAAAATAGTGGAAACTGAAATAGATAAGGCGGTAGAAAAAGAGGTAGAAACAACTCTAGAGCTTAATGAGGCCCAGACTAGAAAGAAGTTAATAGATATAATGTTAAAAGATGCTGGCTTTGATGTTACTAACAAAGATTTGGTTGAATTAGAATTTCCCTTAAAGGATCATAAAAAGGTTGGCGGATTTGGGGAAGCTGATTATGTTCTCTTTAATAAGAAAAGAGAGCCAATAGCTGTAGTAGAGGCTAAGAAAACATCAATAGATCCTATAATAGGCAGGCAGCAAGCCTTTGAGTATGCCAATACTATTGAGAATAATTATGGCATAAGACCTATTATATTTTGTACAAATGGGTATGAAATTACAATATGGGATGATAAATTTAGTGAACCAAGACCTATTTGGGGTTTTTATACTTTAGATGATTTGGAAGGGCTTTTCTTTAAACATAAGTATAGAAAAGATTTAAATAAGGTTGAAATAGATAAAAATATAGCAGGTAGACCATATCAAATAGAGGGTATAAAGAGAGTTTATGAAAAGTATTTAAATGGTCATAGAAAGGCTCTTTTAGTAATGGCTACGGGAACAGGAAAAACTAGAACAGCCATAGCTTTAACAAAGGGACTAATGGGAGCTAACTGGGCTAAAAGAGTATTATTCTTAGCAGATAGGGACGAACTGGTAAAACAAGCTAAGGAAGATAAAAATAGCTTTAAAACCTTTATGCCTGAACAAATATCCTGTAGATTTACAGGAAAGAATGCGGATAATAGAGAGGCTAGCTTGTACTTTTCAACTTATCAGACAATGATAAATTACTATAGTAAGTTTAGTGTTGGGTTCTTTGATTTAATTATTTGTGATGAATCCCACAGAAGTGTATATAAGGTGTACAAGGATATATTGGAATATTTTGATACAAATATATTAGGCTTAACAGCTACACCAGTGGATTTTATTGGTAGAAATACATTTAAGCTTTTTTCTTGTGAGGAGGGCGATCCTACTTTTAATTTTTCTGTGGATGATGCCTGGAATCATGTACCACCATACTTAATTGAGCCTAGAGTAATTGATGCAACCACAGATTTCTTAAGAAAAGGAATAAAGTATAATGAAATGACAGAAGAACAACGTCAGCAGGTGGATGAAGAAGGTTATGATGGTGATGAAATTAATTACGATAAGAGTGAACTTGAAAAGAAAATTACTAACAAGGATACAAACAGATATATTCTAAAAACTTTGATGGATAAGGGCATAAAGGTCAACGACCACATTGGTAAAACAATAATATTTGCTAAAACTAAGAATCATGCTAATTTATTGGATGCCTTATTCAATGAAATGTATCCTCAATATAAGGGCAAGCTTACAGCTGTTATTTATTCAGACATAAAAGATAAGTCAATATTAATTGAAAAATTTAAGGGAGAGGATTTTCCTAGGATTGCAATATCAGTAGATTTATTAGACACAGGAATAGATGTGCCGGAAGTGGTTAATCTTGTGTTTGCAAAGCCTATATATTCAAAGGTTAAGTTCTGGCAGATGATAGGTAGAGGAACTAGAAGATGTGAAAATTTATTTGGTGATGGAAGAGACAAGAGTGAGTTTGCAATTTTTGATTGTTATAAAAACTTTGAATTCTTTGAAATGCATCCAAAAGGTTTTGAACCGAAACCTCAAAAGACATCCTTGCAGGTAAGATTTGAAGTGATGTGCAAGCTTTTACAAGTTTATAAAGGCAAAAATAAAAGTGATATTTGTAATGATTTTACTCAAAAGCTACAGGCGGACATTGCGGAGCTGCCTGAAAACAGCATTGAAATTAAGAAGAATAGGAAAAGAATTGAGCAGGTAAAGAAAGAAGAATATTGGAGACAGCTAAGTGAGGATTTTATTAAGAAGTTAAAACTGGAGATAGCTCCTTTAATTCAATGGATTGAACCAAAAGATAATACAGATGCAATTTCATTTGATAATTCAATATATAGAATAATGTTATTATCTATATTAGATGATAAGGATGGATTAATAAGAGAAATTAACACCACAATGGCTAAACTTGCAAAGCTTAAGCTGAACTTGAATTGGTTTGATGGCAAAAGGGAATTAGTAAAAGCCTTGCTAGAGCCCTCAGGTTGGCAAGATTTAAGTTATGAAAAGCTAGAAGGAATACGAATAGATTTAAGAGAACTAATGAAGCATAAAGGTGAAAGTTCTAATAATTTTGTTTTGTTTGATATTAAGGATACTGGTGCTGTGACTAAAGAGATAAGTGCAGGAACTGTTTTATATGGCAGCAATATGGAACCTTATGAAAAGAGGGTTAAGACAGCCATTGAAAGCAAATTAAGTGACCAGATTGTCATTCATAAGATAAGAAAGGGTGAAAAGCTATCAGAGGCGGAACTGGATAGTGTGTACTCAATATTTGGTGAAGGCTTTGTTTATAGCATTGATGAACTTTCTAGTAAAACTGATATTGATAAAGAAGACATAGTAGGGATTATAAGAAAGTTTGTAGGTGTAGATGAAGTAGAGCTAAATAAAAGGTTTGAAGTATTTGTTCAAAAACATCATAATAAGATGAATGCCACACAGATTAAAACCTTAGAAATAATCAAGAATGATATTGCAAAGAATAAAGGAATATCCTTTGCAGCATTATTTCAAGAGCCATATACAACTTTTAATCAAAAAGGAATAGATGGCATTTTTGGAAAAATGGCGGATGAGGTGTTTGATTTAATAACTCCATTTAGAGCATCATATATATCATAAGATGAGGAAGGAAGTAAACAAATGTTAAGTGCAGATATAAAGAGTAAAATTGATAAGCTATGGAACAACTTTTGGTCAGGGGGAATATCTAACCCTCTAACGGTTATAGAGCAAATATCATACCTTTTATTTATTAAAAGACTAGATGATATGGATGACGCTAATATTAAAAGAGCAAATAGAATAGGAAAACCATATAACTCAATATTTCCAGAAACTTTAATGAAATGGTCAGAATTTAAACATGCAGATGTAAATGAAATGTTTGATATAGTAGCACAAAAGGTATTCCCTTTTATAAAAACAATGGGTGGAGAAGAATCCAGCTTCACCGCAGAGATGAAGGATGCGGTATTCATGGTACCAAAGCCCTCACTATTACAGGAGTCAGTAAGACTTATTGATGGAATAAACATGGAAGATGCTGATACTAAAGGCGATTTATATGAATATTTATTATCCAAGCTTGCAACTTCAGGGGTTAACGGACAATTTAGAACTCCAAGACACATAATAAGAATGATGGTTGAGCTTATGGAACCTACAGCAGAGGATAAAATATGTGACCCTGCTTGTGGTACAGCAGGATTTCTTATAAATTCCTTAGAATATATTTTAGAAAAGTATACAAAGAGTGAAAGTGTATTTACTGATGAAGAAGGAAATCTGCATCATAGAATTGGAGATATGATGACCAGTGGTGAATGGGAGCATTTTAGAACAAATATGTTCTATGCTTTTGACTTTGATCCTTCAATGGTTAGAATAGCTTCAATGAATTTAATGCTTCATAGTATTGACAATCCCAATGTTAGACAAATGGATTCCTTGTCTAAGAGGTATGAAGAAGAAAATAAATACACATTGGTATTAGCCAATCCTCCATTTAAAGGGAGTATAGACGAAGGTGATATAAACCCTACTTTAATTAAGGGTGAAAAAACAACAAAGACAGAGCTTTTATTTATAAAGCTTATAAACAGAATACTTGACCTAGGTGGAAGATGTGCAGTTATAGTCCCAGATGGAGTTTTATTTGGTTCAACAAAAGCGCATAAGGAGATTAGAAAGACATTAATTGAAGACAATGCACTAGAAGGTGTAATTTCTATGCCTTCAGGAGTGTTTAAACCATATGCAGGAGTATCAACAGCGGTACTTTTATTCACAAAAGGTGGAGAAACAAACAAGGTATGGTTCTATGATATGAAAAGTGATGGTTTCTCCTTAGATGATAAGAGAAATAAGCTTGATAATGATGGTGATATTCCAGATATAATTGAAAAGTGGAGAGCTACAAAGGAAGATAAAACTCTTGTACCAGCTAAAGAAGATAAATGGTTCTGGGTGGAGAAAGAAGAAATAGTGGGGAATGGGTATGATTTATCTATAAATAAGTATAAGGAAGTTGAGTATGAGGAAGTGGTGTATGAAAAGCCGGAGGTTATATTGGAGAAGATTGAAGAGTTAGAAAAATCAATTTTAGAGGATATAGCTGCGATAAAGGGAATGGTGAAGTAGTATGGGGGAGATGAAGTTGCCGGAAGGTTGGGAATATATAAAATTAGGTGATGTGGCTACGTATATAAATGGTAGAGCGTTTAAACCATCAGAATGGACTACCAAAGGTCTTCCTATTATAAGAATACAGAATCTAAATAATACAGGTAGTGAAATAAATTATTTTGATGGAGAATGTGGTGAGAAATATCATATAAAAGATGGTAATATTTTGATATCATGGTCTGGATCATTAGGGGTTTATAATTGGCATGGTGGAGATGCTGTATTAAATCAACACATTTTTAAAGTTGAGTTTAACAAAATAAAAATTGAAAAGATGTATTTCTTTTATATGATGAAGGGCGTCTTAGTAGAGATGGAAAGACATACACATGGATCGACGATGAAACATATAACAAAGAGTAAATTTGATAGCATAAATGTTATGATACCACCACTAGAAACTCAAAAGAAAATAGTTGAGGTTTTAGAAAAGGCTGAAAAGGCTTTAGAAAAGAGAAAAGAAGCCATTAAGTTATTAGATGAACTAGTCAAATCGAGATTTATCGAGATGTTTGGAGAACCAGCATTAAATCCAAAAGGTTGGCCAATAAGTTATTATGAAGACATTTGTACTTGTATTACAGATGGAGAGCATTCAACACCAAAAAGATGTGAAAAAGGTATATATTTATTATCTGCAAGGAATGTACTTAATCACTCTTTACAATTAGATGATGTTGATTATATAGACGAAAATGAGTATATAAGAATTTCTAAAAGAATTATTCCGGAAAAAAATGATATATTAATTTCTTGCTCAGGAAGTGTAGGAAGAGTGTGTAAAGTTCCTAAAAACATAAAATTTCAAATGGTAAGAAGTGTAGCAATACTAAAACTTAAGGACAATTTTAATGCTACATTCATGGAATGGTTAATAGATTCAAATTTTACTCAACAACAGATATTAAAGTCAATTAATCAATCATCACAAGCTAATCTATTTCAAGGGAAAATAAAGAAATTAAAATCAATTGTTCCACCACTAGAACTCCAAAATCAATTTGCTGACTTCGTTAAGCAGTGCGACAAATTGAAATTTGAAATGCAACAAAGCTTAACCGAATTAGAAAACAACTTTAATTCATTGATGCAAAAAGCTTTTAATGGAGAATTGTTTAGTTAAGCATATATTTGTATTGTATAAGGTAATATTAACTTCATTTTAAATAGATCGATTATAGGATATAATATAAGAAAAAAGGTATAAGGCATCTTCAATAATAAGTCCAGCTAGTGACTAATTTTGCATAATACTGCTGCAGAGCAGTATTCGCTAAGACTACATAGTATATCTTATTGCTGATAGGAGTGATAAAAACGTGAGTATTGAAAGTATTGAATTAAAAAATTTTACTGTCTTTAAAAATCTTAAAGTTAATTTCTCAAAAGGTATAAATATAATAGTTGGTGAAAATGGAACAGGGAAAACCCAATTACTTAAAGCAATTTATGCAGACATTCAGATTTCTAAAAGTAAAAATATTGATGATATTTCAAAATATTTTAAATCGGTGAATATTAATGACCGTTTTTTTGTTAAGCAACTTAAACCATTATTTTTAGAAGTAAAAGCTTCAAAAATTGATAATAAATCAGATAAACAATATTTAATGGGTAAAATACATCTTAATATTAATGGAATAAATACATCGGTTGGAAGTGGTGATGAATGTTCATATGAAATATCATATCCATCACAAGAAATCAATTGTGTATTCATTCCAGCAAAAGATATGCTTACGCATTCAAAAGGTCTTGTATCAATGGCTGATAAATTTAATGAGTTTCCATTTGATAAAACATTAATTGATATTATAAAAATAGCTGGACAGTGGCAATTAAAAGAACCTCCTAACATTGCATTAAAGATACTACCTATTCTTGAAAAAATGATGGAGGGGAAGGTAGTCATTGAAAATGAAGAATTTTATGTAAAAAAACATAATGGTGATATGGTTGATTTTGCCATTGAAGCAGAGGGATTAAAGAAAATAGGTTTATTATGGCAGCTTTTAATGAATGAAAATATAACAGAGAATAGTGTTCTTATATGGGATGAGCCAGAAGCAAACATTAATCCTAAGTTTATTCCGGATTTGGTACAGATATTAATCGAGTTACAAAACAATGGTGTTCAAATCTTTCTTACTACACATGATTATATTTTCGCAAAATATTTTGAAGTCAAACGTTCTGAAAATGAAGAAATTATGTATTATTCATTATATAAAACTAATGATGGTGTAAAATGTGAAAATAATATTAAATTTGAAGATTTAAAAAATAACACAATTATGGATACCTTTATTCAATTGTATAAAGATGAAGTTGAAAGGGCGATGGAATAAATGGTAGAAATAAAGGAATCAAATATGATCTTCGGTGATTTTGAGGAAGATAAAATATTTAATATTGAAAAATCTAAACTGCATAATAAACTAAAAAATGGAATAAAAGTTGTAGAGTTTGTTCTTTTAAGAAATGAAAATGAGCTGAATTTTATTGAAGCAAAATCAAGTTCGCCAAGACCAACAAAACAGAATGTTATACGTTTTAATGAATTTATAGATGAAATTTCAGATAAATTTATACATTCCTTTAATTTATTTTATTCTGCTGTTTTAAAAAGAAATAAAGATTATGGAGAAATAAATAATAACTTTTTTGAATTGGATAATAGTAAAATAAAGCTAAAATTTATTCTTATCATTAAAGGTCATGAGATAGAATGGTTATTACCTATATCAGATGCATTAAAAAAGAAATTGGCATATCAAAATATAATTTGGAAAAGTGAAGTTATTGTAATGAATGATGATATTGCTAACAAATATAAGTTAGTTAAAAGTGTTGTGAAATAATACTTTTAACTAAATTGTTGTACAAATAGTATAATAATACAATTAATGGCAATATACCATGATATATCAAAGTTTAGGAGTTGAATATTATGGTGAAAAAACTTATTGTTGAAATTGAACAGGAAATGATAAATTTACTTAATAATATGCAAATGGAAGAGCTTCATAAAGTTTTGCTAAAAAAGTTACAAGGATTAACTTTTATAGATGAAGCGAAGAGTAAAAATTTAGGTGGTGGAGAAGTAGATTATTGCAATATATTTGTTTGTGCAAAGCGAGTAGAAGGTTGCTCGGAAAAATCTATTAAGTATTATAAATCAACCATAGAAAATATGTTAAAAAAATTAGATAAACCAGTTAAGCATATTACAACAGAGGATTTAAGAGGATACTTAGGAGAATATTATAAAAGAAGTAATTGTAGCAAGATTAATATTGATAATATTAGAAGAATTTTATCAACATTTTTTTCATGGCTTGAAGATGAAAATTATATTTTAAAGAGTCCTGTAAGACGGATTCATAAAATAAGAACGGGCAAGATTGTTAAAGAAACATATACAGATGAAAACTTAGAAATAATGCGTGATAATTGTAAAGAAAGTCGTGATCTTGCAATTATAGATTTGTTAAATTCTACAGGAATACGTGTTGGAGAGTTAGTAAAATTAGATATTGATGATATAGATTTTAATGAGAGAGAATGTATTGTTGAAGGAAAAGGTGATAAGCAAAGAAGAGTGTATTTTGATGCGAGAACTAAAATACATTTACAAAATTATATTAATAGTAGAACTGATAATAATAAAGCATTATTTGTATCACTAATAGAGCCATATAATAGGTTAAATATCAGTGGAGTTGAAATTAGAATGAGAGCTTTGGGAAGAAAGCTCAATATTAATAAGGTACATCCACACAAGTTTCGAAGAACACTTGCAACAAGAGCTATTGATAAGGGAATGCCCATAGAGCAGGTGCAACACCTTTTAGGACATCAGAAGATTGATACAACCCTTCAGTATGCAATGGTAAGTCAAAATAATGTTAAGATTTCACATAGAAAGTATATTGGGTAATTTTTAAATATATACAAACAAAAGTCAAATCGAGATTTATCGGGATGTTTGGTGATCCAATAAATAATCCTATGGGGTGGGAAGTTAAAAAATTAAAAAATATATCAACTAAAATACTAAGCGGAAATACTCCAAAGGGTGGGAGTGAAGTTTATGTTGATGAAGGAATTATGTTTTTTAGAAGTCAAAATGTTTGGAAAAATAAATTGGTTCTTGATGATATAGCATATATAGATAAAGAAACTCATAATAAAATGTTAAAAAGTAGCTTAAAAAATAGAGATATTTTAATGACTAAAACTGGTAGAATAAATACTGAAAATAGTAGTTTAGGTAGAGCAGCTATGTTTATAGGAGAAGATGATAGTGCGAATATCAATGGACACGTTTATTTGATAAGGTTACAAGAGGGTGAAATAAATGAATTTGTCTTATTTATTCTTACAACTAATGAATATAGAGATTATATAAGAAGTGTATGTGTTGGAGGAATTGATAAGAGACAAATAAATAAAGAACACTTAGAGGAATTTCCTATAATTTATCCACCAATAGAACTTCAAAATGAGTTTGCCTCCTTCGTTAATCAAGTCGACAAATTGAAATTTGAAATGCAACAAAGCTTAACCGAATTAGAAAACAACTTTAATTCTTTGATGCAAAAAGCTTTTAATGGAGAATTGTTTAATTAAGGCATACTTCATCTTGATGTAAGTAATATGCAGACTACATGCTAAATGTATAAACTATATTTTATTTGAAATAAAGTTTTTTAGTATAACTAAAATTAATTGGCCTGACTCTTTAAGAAATATAATTTATTGTATATAATATAAATAATAAAACACATTGAATTTAATGAAATGATGGGTGAAAAATGAAAATCAAAAAGGAAATGCATCATATACACGATAAAAGTTATAAGGCTTTATTTTCCAATAAAGAAATTTTGGTTAAGACGCTTCAAAATTTTATTGAAAATCCATGGATAAAAGAAATTACAGAAGATAATATTGAGTTAGTGAATAAGTCATACATTCTTTCTGATTATGAGGAATTAGAATCAGATATTGTTTATAAAGCAAATATAAACAACAAAGAAGTAATATTTTATGTATTACTAGAATTTCAGTCCTATGTTGATTATAGTATGCCTATAAGATTATTTT
>Ga0255360_1000029_pt1 | contig 46573 bp, 51 predicted proteins | sample GFST50metaG_FD_186004 | JGI IMG/M metagenome (GOLD analysis project Ga0255360, IMG submission 186004) | Peat soil microbial communities from Stordalen Mire, Sweden - G.F.S.T50 | ecosystem: Environmental > Terrestrial > Soil > Wetlands > Peat | place: Sweden: Norrbotten County, Stordalen Mire... | reverse complement strand
TTAAGTTGAAAATTGAGAGTGGAAAGTTGAAAGTTAAGGATGTTTTTCTTCACTATGTTCAGAAAAACTAAAAATTATTGAAGATTCCTTAATTATAGATTTTTCGTAGTGTAACGGAGAAAAATCCTCAATAACTTTCAACTTTCAATTTTCAACTTTCAACTAAAGAAAAATCCATCGCATTTTCTAACTATTTTGAACAAAACAAAATAATTAGATTAATGATGTTCATAATTTTTATCGCTAATATTAAATAATTATCAAAAGGCATATATTAATATAATGAAAAACATAATAATTTTATAAATATATTGACAATTATGTATATAAGTAATAAAATTTTCTAACTTAGGACGAGGGATTTTTTAATAGATATTATTACAAATCGTATTTATTGGGGCTAAACTAGTCAAAAATGAAAGAGAGGTATTTATATGAGATTGAGTGGGGCTGAGATCACTATAAAACTTTTGGAAAAACTAGGCATAGATGTTATAGCTGGAATTCCTGGAGGAACAAATCTGCCACTTTATGATTCACTTTATAACAGTAGTATAAAGCATATACTAACAAGGCATGAGCAAGGAGCAGGATTTATAGCTCAAGGGATAGCTCGTTCAACTGGGAAAGCTGCAGTGTGTTTTGCAACTTCAGGTCCAGGGGCAACAAATCTTTTAACAGCAATTGCAGATGCAAAGCTTGATTCTGTGCCTATAGTAGCAATAACTGGTCAGGTTTCCTATGATTATGTGGGAACTGATTCCTTTCAAGAAGTAGATGCTTATGGATTAACTGTTCCAATAACAAAACACAATTTTCTTGTAAGAGCTGCAAAAGACCTATTTAGGATTATACCAGAAGCTTTTCAAATTGCACAGGAGGGCAGAATGGGGCCTGTTTTAATAGATATACCTAAAAATGTGCAAACGGAAGAAGTGGAATTTGAAGAATGGCCAGATTTTAATGATAATAGTATAGAATATGACATAGATGACAAAGTACTTAAACAAGCTGCTAAAATGATAAATGAAGCTGAAAAACCTATATTGTATATAGGTGGTGGCATATCAAACTCAAATTCCTCGGATATTTTATATGAATTTGCAAAGAAAAATAGTATACCTGTGGTGTCCACTTTAACAGGACTTGGGAATTTTCCTTTAGAAGATCCCCTGTATCTAGGAATGCTTGGAATGCACGGTGAAAGATATACTAATGTACTTTTAAATGAAGCTGATTTGATACTGGCATTTGGAGTTCGTTTTGATGACAGGGCTGTAGGAAACGTAAATAAATTTTGTCCTAAAGCTCAAATAATACATGTTGATATTGATGATGTTGAAATTGATAAAATAAGAAAAGTTCAAGTTTCAATATGTGCAGATGTTGCGAAAGTTATGAGTAAAATTATAGATATGATTGAGGAAAACAAAAGAGAAGCTTGGATATCATATATAATGAATAAGAAAATTTCCATGCCTGCATATTTGGCAGAAGAAAATAATGAATTTCACCCAATGAACATTATTAAAGCTGTAAGTCAGCTAGTAGAGGATGACTCAATAATTACAACAGATGTTGGTCAGCATCAAATGTGGGTAGCAAAAACTTATCCAGTAAAACATCCTAAAACCCTTTTAACCTCAAGTGGACTTGGAACCATGGGCTTTGGATTACCAGCAGCTATTGGTGCAGCCATAGCAAATCCTAAAAAAACGGTAGTATGTTTTTCGGGAGATGGATCAATTTTGATGAATATTCAAGAACTTGCCACCTTAGCTGATTTAAATTTAAATGTAAAGATAATAATATTGAATAATGGACATCTAGGACTTGTAAGGCAGCAGCAAGAACTTTTTTATAATAAACATTACATGGCATCTAGATTTATTACAAATCCAGATTTTGCGGCTATAAGTAAGGGCTTTGGAATAAATGCCTATGATGTTAAGGAAGATGAGAAACCTATAGAAATACTTAAAAAGGTTTTTGCCAGTGAAGAGCCATGTCTTATTAATATACCTATTGAAAAATTTGAAAATGTACTTCCTATGGTGCCGCCAGGAGCAGGAATTTCAGAAATGATAGGTGGTGAAGTAATATGAGCACAGAAAATTATGTTATAAAGCTTATAGTAAATAATCATCCTGGAGTTATGTCCCACATTGTAGGACTTTTTTCTAGGAGGGCTTTTAACTTAGAAGGCATAATATGCTTAGGTGTAGGAGATGGCAATACGAGTCAGATGTATTTGCTTATAAAAAATGATGAGAGAACAGAACAAATAATGAAACAGTTAGAAAAATTACATGATGTTTTAAAGGTTTCACTTCATACTGAAGAGGAATTCTCTATTTTCAATAAATTGTGTTGTGATTTAGAGTAAAAAAATAAAAGCTTAATATGTGAGCAACAAAAGTTATAGGGGAGAAATAAATATGAAATGTAAGGTATCTGTAATTGTTCCAGTTTATAATGCAGCAAGATATTTAGAAGAAATGGTAGATTCATTATATGCACAAACATTGAAAGAAATAGAGTTTATTTTTGTTGATGATTGTTCAACTGACAATAGCTTAGAAATATTATATAAGTTTGAGAAAAGGGATACAGATAGAGTAATTATTATTAAATCAGATGAAAATCAAGGTCCTGGAGGAGCAAGAAATATTGGTTTGCAATATGCATCGGGAGAATATATAGCATTTGCTGATAGCGATGATTATGTTAAACCAGAAATGTATGAGTGTATGTATAAAAAAGCAATGGAAGATGATTATGATTTAGTGGAATGTGGATATTTCAATGAACGGAGAAATAAGGACATGACGCTTTGGGATAAACAAATGGAGGGAGAAGTATCCTTTGATAATAGAGTTAGAATGTTTATAACAGGTGGTTTTCTATGGTCCAAATTATATAAGCGAAGCATTATTATTAATTCTCAAATTCAGTTTATTGATAAAATACAGTATGAAGATATTGACTTTTTAAATAGATTTTATTGTAGAATACAGAAAGTTGGAATAGTAGATAAAACGCTATACTATTATCGTAATAATCCAGAGTCATTTACTAATAAAGGAAATAAATTAAAGTATTTTGATGTAAATAATACATTTTGTACAAAATATTTAAATAACATGAAAAAAGATAAGATTTACAATATATTAAGACCTGCTATTGAATACGTGATTATGGGAATCTGGTTTGGTATGTTTAAGACATATGTGACTGAAAGTTCTAAAATTGATACAAATTCCTTACAGGTAATAGATAAACAAATTAAGCAGCATGTTTCAGATTATGGTGAAAACATTTTTTTTGTTAAACAAGCAGAGCATGATGTAGTAAAAGAGGCATTTTTAGCAAATTCATATGACTCTAAAAAAGCAATTGAAATACTAGAAAAGAAATTAAAAAGTAGAGGCTAACTATAAAAAGTCATTGACTTTTTATAGTTTAAAAATAGTTTGATTGTCCACTGAATTTTATTAGGCAGTTTCTTTTGCTTTCCTTTCCTGCAATAGGGAAGCAGGAATAATTGCTATAAAAGATATTATGGAAATTATGAGCATGGTATCATTTACTCCGTCAACACTGGACTTCTTCACTACCAAGCCATAGATTGCTGCTAGTGCACCACTTGAAGCCTGAGATGATGGAAGTCCCCCTTTGACCCAAAGCCCCCCAATAGTCTTTAGAAGACCACGGTTAGTATGCTCTGCTATACTTGCATAATTTACAGCTTCTCTTGTTTGCATGATTCTAGTGATAAGAGTAATGCCTATGGATACGCCTACCTGCTTAATGGTATTTAGGATTGCAGAGGCATTTGAGCTCATTTCTTTTGGCACAGCATTCAGTGCAAGGAGCTGTACAGGACCCATCAGGCAGCCCATTCCTAAACCACGTATCATCAAAAGTAAAGTAATGGTGGTGTTAGGTGTATCTAAGGTTAATTTCGACAAGCCGTATCCATTGATGCCAATCAGTAGAAGTGCAAAGATGGCCAAAGTCCTCCCGCTAAATTTCTTTGTAAGCTTTGTGGATAAGACCATGGAAATTGCTTGAGCAAAGCCTTCTGGGAAAAGTATTAAACCCGTTTGGAGTGCGGTAAGTCCCCTTATCTTTTGAAGAAACATGGGCACAAGGAATACTCCTCCAAATAGGGCAAACAGTGAAATACACATCAGAATATTGCTCATGCAAAAGACATAATTCTTTAAAAGTTTTAGATCCAACATGGGACTAGGGATCATTAGCTCGTTTACAACAAACATCAACAGGCTAAAACAGCCCATAGTTATAAGGATAATAGTGCTCAGGTCGCTCCAGTTTATATTGTCGTTCCCACAAACATAAAGAATTAGAGAAAGACCTATACCTGAGGTTAGGAAACCTATCAGATCAAAACTTGACCGATTTCCTTTAGGTTCGTCATTTAATATAATAATTGCCAGTATGACGCCCAGGATGCCAATTGGGATATTAATAAAAAACACATATCTCCAGCTAAGATATTGGATGATATAACCACCCACAGTAGGACCCATAGCCGGTGCCGCTAGTGTGAAGACACCAAAGATGCCAAGGGCGGAGGGTCTTTCTTCTTCATTAAAATTATCCATTAAGATAATCATAGTGGCTGGAATAATCAATCCGCCACCCAGACCCTGAAGGACTCTAAATGCAATCATCATCGTAGTGCTCCATGATATGCCACAAAGAAAAGATCCAAAGGTAAACAAAGTAAGTGCAGCGGCAAAAACTTTTCGAATCCCAAGTTTGTCGCACAAATATCCTGATGCAGCCACAACCATACCCATGGCAAGGGTGTATCCGCTCAATACCCATTGTATTTGATCCACCGATGATCCGAAGGTTGACATCATATTTGAAATAGCTAGATTAACTACACTAGTATCCAGGTTTGCCATAAAACAGCCGCAAATTATTACGATTAATATCATCCATTTAGGTACGTTTTTTCTGCTCATATAACACCCCTCCTATTTTAAATGAATTTTTACTTCTGTATTTGTTCCAGGCAATAGGGATACATTCGTTTTATCCATGCTGATTTTTACTGGTACCGTTTGTTCAACTTTTGTAAAGGTGCCGGTGGACGATGGCAAAATTGAGAAGGCTGAATTAGCCGCTTGACCTAACGATTCCACTGTTCCTTCAAATTTCTCACTTCCGTATTCGTCAATGGTCACATCAACTTTTTCACCTACTTTTACATTCTTGATTTGCTTTTCTGAAATATTGGCATTAACGTAAATTTGTTTTGGATCAACAATCATTGCAACTACAGGCTCAGCTGCACTTTGCTCGTAATCTCCATCTTGTGCTTCAACTTTTACCACAACTCCATCTACTGGTGATCTAAGAAGATTGTTATCCGCATTTTGTGAGGTAGACGCACCGTCAATACGACCAATAATCTGATCTTTCACAACTCGGTCACCTTCTTTAATTGAAAAGTCCACCAATTTCCCAGATGCAAGCGGAGTTATGTTATAAAAATCACCTTGAACCTGGGCATCGTCAGTAGAAGCGTAATGGGATGTGTTATAACGGTTATAAAAAATAATGCCTAGAAGTGTTATCACCAAAGCAACAAGTATAATACTTAGCACCATGTTTCTTTTATTAGTTGTAGTCTTTTCCATAATATTACCCCCTTGTAATTTCTGTTACCTACCGGTTGGTAGCATGCTTTTAAAAAAATTAGGTCAAAGACCTAAAATGTTATCAAGAACTATTTTTTTCAAGGTTTTAAAGAATATTTCATTAGATTTTTCACTATCAACATTATAATATTTATTAAATTTATCGCCTAAAATATAAAATAAATAGAGTGGAATGGCATTATGAAAAATCATATTTATTCTGAACTCATTAAGGATATCTTCATCAATATGGTCTTTACTCATAGTCTTTAATTTTATAAGTGAATCTTCAAGTATTGGATCAAGTAATTCGAAAAAGTTAACATCATTTGGCATGGATTTAAAAGATTCAATAAGACCTATACGCATTATATCACTCTCAGTTTTGAAAGCTGTAGCAATGGAATAAAAAAATTTCCATAAATCTTCTTTTGAATCATAATTAACATTTGACCATAAATTATCTTTAAAGTTCTTACCTTTTCTGATATGATGTTTAAATAATTCATTTAACAAATCTTTCTTATTTTCAAAGTAATAGAAAATTTGTGTTTTACTTATACCAGCCTTTTTGGCGATTTCATTCAAACTAGAACCATCATAACCTTTCTCAGCAAAAATTTCTTCTGCGGCCTTTAAAATTTTTTCTTTTGTTGATATATCTTCTTCCATTTGCAAACCTCCAGTGACTAATACTACCAACTAGTCGGTAATCAAATTATCACATAGAAGAAATAATTTGTCAATACATAATTTGGTCATTTATATATAACCATTGTTTAGTTGAAAGTTGAAAATTGAAAGTTGAAAGTTACTGTGGATTTTTCTCCGTTACACTACGAAAAATCTATAATTAAGGTACCACAATAAATTTTAGTTTTTCTGAACATAGTGAAGAAAAACATCCTTAACTTTCAACTTTCCACTCTCAATTTTCAACTTAACTAAGCGTGTCACTTTCTAACTATCATGAATAAGTCTTAATCGCGGCCCCCCTCTACGCTGTTATTTTTCAACCAGTGTTTTATAACTTTCTTCTTTACCCTGTATATTTTGTGATACAACGTGGTCAGGAAGTTCGCCGTCCATACCCAAATAATAATGACGTATTGGTAAAAGATTTTCATCTAATTCATATACAAGAGGGACACCGGTTGGTATATTTAAGTCTGCAACTCCGTTTCCTGGTATATTATCAAGATATCTTACAAGTGCCCTTAAAGTATTTCCATGAGCGGCTATAATTATCTTTTTGCCCTTCTTAATTTTAGGTACAATAGTTTCATTCCAATATTCTAATACTCTTTTTTCCGTATCATCAAGATTTTCAGTAGTAGGTATCTCTTCTTCTTTTAAATCATGGTATTTAAACTCATTACCTGCATATCTTTCATCATTTTTTTCAAGTGCTGGGGGCCTAACGTCTACATATCTTCTCCATTTGTGAACTTGTTCATCACCGTATTTTTTAGCGGTTTCTGCTTTATTTAAACCTTGAAGAGCACCATAATGTCTTTCATTTAGTTTCCAAGATTTATAAACAGGTATCCATAGAAGATCTAATTCATCTAGCACAGTGGAGAGAGTTTTTATTGCTCTTTTTAAAACTGAAGTATAGGAAACATCAAATTCATATTTATTATTCTTAAGAATTTTTCCTGCCATCCTAGCTTCTTCTAATCCTTTTTCGGATAAATCTACATCTGTCCAACCTGTAAATCTATTTTCTTTATTCCATTCGCTTTCACCATGACGTATCAATACTAGCTTTATCATTGAAAGTCCCCCTTATATATAGTAATTATTTTACAATGTATGTTCTAGATATTGTTTGTGTTTAAATAAATTTTATACACTAGAATATCTACTATAGCTACATTTGAAACGGTAGCATAGGATACAGACTTTACATAAAAAAATTACTATAATAAAAGCATGAAATGAAACAATAATATATGACATGGAGGTAAACAAGATGAAAAGAAAAATTGTAAAAATACATGAAGAAAAATGTACGGGATGTGGAATTTGCGTAAAGGCTTGCCATGAGGGGGCAATTCAACTAATTGATGGAAAAGCAAAACTAATAAGTGATATTTATTGTGATGGTCTAGGTGATTGTTTACCAGGGTGCCCTGAAGGTGCAATTGAAATAATTGAAAGGGAGGCTTCTGAATATAGTGAAGAGGCAGTTATAAAACTTCAAGAAGAAAAGAAAAACATTGAACATTCAGTTAAGACTAGTTCAGAGCTTAGACAGTGGCCTGTTCAGCTAAAGCTTATAAATAGTAGAGCACCATATTTAAATGGGGCAAATCTTTTAGTGGCAGCAGATTGTACAGCTTATGCCTATGGAGATTTTCATAAAGATTTTATAAAGGATCATATAACAGTCATAGGATGTCCTAAATTGGATGATGTAAATTATTATAAGGAAAAGTTAACAGATATATTGAGTAGCAATGATATAAAAAGTATAACTGTAGTAAGAATGGAAGTTCCATGCTGCACTAGAATAGTTTCAGCTGTAAAAGCAGCTATGTTAGAAGCAAATAAAAATTTACCGTATAGAGAAGTTATAATAGGCACAGGAGGGGAGATTCGTTAAAATCCTGGTATATAAGTAATTTTGAGGTTTATGCCATATGTCCATATATTGAATGTTTAAAGTTAAAATGATAAAATTAGAAAGTACGATAATTAGGTATATTTAAGGCATCTTCAAAAAAATAGTAAGGGTAGCAAATCAACGAAAAGCTTGGTTTGTATTATTTTTTTGAATATGCCTTATTGTAATGTTCAATGGGGGTAAAGATATGAGGACGTATGACATTATTGTTATTGGTGGAGGACCAGCTGGTCTTTCGGCAGCAATAGAGGCTAAAAAACAGGGTATTGAGGATATCATTATAATTGATAGAGATGATAGCTTAGGTGGTATTTTAAATCAGTGTATTCATGATGGTTTTGGCATGGAAATATTCAATGAAAATTTGACTGGACCTGAATATGCTGAAAGACTTACGACGGAATTAAAAGATTTAAATATTCCATATAAAACTAATACAGTGGTTTTAGATATAGATAATAATAAGATTGTAACTGCAGTAAACAAAAATCAAGGGATTTTTAAGATAAAAGCCAAAGCTTTAATTTATGCGGCAGGAGCTAGAGAAACTACAAACTCTAAAATTAATGTTAATAAAAATAAATGTGCAGGAATATATACCGCTGGTACGGTACAGAGGTTCGTTAATATTGAAGGTTATGTTCCAGGTAAAAATCCTGTAATTTTAGGATCAAACAATATAGCACTTATAATGGCAGGAAGATTAGCCATTGAGGGTACAATTGTAAAAATTTTAATTGAACCTCAGCAGCATATATTAGGAAATGAAAAAAACCTAAAATTATGGGTTGATGCTTTTGATATACCAATAAAATTAGGGTATGATGTTATAGAAGTTGAAGGCAAGGAGAAGATTACAGGAGTTACTGTAGTTAAACTAGATGAAAATAATAGAAGAATACAAGGCACAGAAGAGTATATTGCTTGTGATAGTTTAATAATTGGATCAAAGTTAGTGCCAGAGAATAATCTTATAAAGAAATTGAATATTACTATGTGCAAGGAAACCATGGGACCTAAGGTAAATAATAATTTTGAAACTGATATAACTGGAATTTTCGTATGTGGAAATGCACTTCATATTAATGAATCAGCTGATGATGTATCTAGAGAAGGTAAGGAGACTGGTATAAATGTGGCAAGATTTATAAAAGATTTAGATTTAGAAGTATATTATGGTGAAGAAAATTATGTATGAGATAAGGGTTTTATCCGAGTGTAACAAGGATAAAACCCTTATATTTGTTTGGTTTAATATATTTTAGTAGCAAAAAGTCCGATATATTCTTTTACAGCTAAACTTAGCTTTGACATAGAATCACCAGAGGGAATAAGATCATTCATCTCAAAAACTTTATGAATATCAGTTTGATAATCAGTTGGATAAGGGGTTACCTTTACTTTGAATTTTTCAAACTGTTTTACAGCTCTAGGCATGTGAAAAGCCGAAGTTACAAGTATAGGATTTTTGAAGTTATATTTTTGTAAAATCTCATTAGTATATTTAGCATTCTCGGTAGTGTTAATGCTCCTATCATCTATAATTATATTACTCTTTGGAACACCAACTGCTGTTAGTATATTTCTTCCTATTTCCGACTCAGTACCGGAAGATTCAAAAACTTTCCCACCGGAGATTATTATTGGCACATTCAACCTTTTATATAATTCTAGGGTTGTTAGAAGTCTGTTTGAAGAATAACCAGATAGATGGCCTTTAAAATCTAAATTTGGAGTGTCAAGTGTTGCACCGCCCCCAAGCATTATTATAACATCGCCCTTAGGATTTTGGGGAGGAATATACTGACGCTCCAGGGAACTAATAATTGAATCAGTAACAAGAGGTATAGAAGAAGCATAAAATATAAAAGTAAAAAGTATTAATGGTTTTAAGAATTTATTCTTGTTTTTATGCAATTTAAGACATATAAAAATTAATACCAGTATAAATATACCTGGAGGTAGTAAAAAAGTAGAATATAGAAATTTTATAATATAAATCAATGTAGATACGCTAAAGGCAGAATGTTTATGCCTAGCTCCTCCTTTCATAAAAAATATGGTACATTTACCAATTTATCATATTAGGATTAAATATAAAAGCATTTTATAAGTTGAGGCTTAAACTGTGTCATTTTATAATACTGGGAATACTATATAATATGAAAAACAAAAGCTTAAAAAATATATGGGGGAAGTGAGTGGGTATGAGTTTAGGCTCTAAAGATATTGCTGCTTGTGGCCTTTTGGGGGGACGTAATAACAATATTTTACTAATCGTAATAGTCATATTCTTCTTATTTTGCGGTTGCGGTGGTGGAGGTAATTTAGGCGGAGGTTCAGGATGCGTTGATCCATGCTGCAGGAGACGTAGACGAAGAAATGGTATTGGAAATGTATCAATAATCTGGGTAGTTGTAATATTTGCATTGCTTGCAGGTGGGAATAAAAATACTAATACGAATATAATTAATTTGGATACGGATGATGGATCGGATTTTGCTAGTAGTACCACAGGATTTTAATAATTAATAGCTATCATTACCCAGAAAGGAGGGTATATGTTTTCAAATGGTTTTGGATTCAATCGTGGGGGAAATTGCTGCGGCTCTTTGTCCCAGCTTACTATATTAATATTGATAGTTTTACAGTTTAGCAAGAAAACAGAATGTACTGATGAAGAGGGTGAAAAACAACTGGTGGATGATGGTGTGTTATTTATAATCACTATATTTTACTTATGTTGTTATCATTCCTGTAAACCCAAAGTTTGTTGATAATTAAGAAGGGAAAATTTGCCCTACTTTTAATAAAGGGGTGATAGTATGGCAACCAGTGAAGACGAGCCATTAGAAGGTGAAGAAGTTATAGATGGAAACAATGATACTTTTGGAAACTTATCAGGGTTATTTAAAAATATAGATATGAGTCAAATAATGAGTTTGTTAGGATCTGTAGACTTTAGTCAGTTATCATCTCTATTTGGTCCTATGGGTATGAATTCTGAAAGTATACCTAATGACCCTTTACCTAGTGGCGGTAAGGCATATAGAGTATTAAATGCCTTAAAGCCTATGGTTAATCCTGAGCAAGTAGACCTTATAGATATGATACTGCAAATTTATACTATAAGTAAAATATTAAAATAATGCGTATTGAAAAAAATATATCAAAGTTAATAGATGATTTTTTAGATGCCGAGAAGGACTGTCTCAAAATGATTAAAATCATTTTGAGACAGTCCTTTGTACTTAATATAATTCTATTTTTTACGAGAAATTTAAACAAAATACAGATTAAAGAATAATATATTATAAAGTAGGCTAATTTTGCTTTTAAGAAGGGAGGCTAGGTTATGGGATTCACGGACTTTCTAGGCGGTTCTGGAAAGAGTTCGAATTTGATTGTATGGGTATTAATACTGGTGGTAGTTTTTGGATTTGGAAAAGGTAAAAAATTTCACAATTTTAATTTTAAGGCTGAGGAAGTTAAAAAAGAAAAGGAAGCTGCAAGTACACACCATGGTCATAGACAAAAAAATTGTAAAGTTGAATCAGAAAAGATCTTTGAAAATATGTCTTTTGAAAGTATATCAAATAATAAAACAGGATTTAAAAAACTTGTAGGTAATAATGGAATATTTATTTTGGTGGTAGTGGCACTGTTGTTTCTATGTAAAGATGGGAAAAAACATACTTCAGAAGAAGTTTAGATATATGATTTAAGACTGTATTTTAGATAGATGTCTAACATCATTTATCTAAAATATTGTCATTCTTAAATGAGGAGGTGGGAGGATGACTACCCATAAAAAGCATCATCATGTTGTGAAAGAACCTGAAGCTAACAGCCCGTTTGACTTTAATTTAAATAATATTGCAAATATATTAGGAAAAATAAATGTTATGGATATGGCACCTATACTTGAAAAAATGGCAAGTCGGGAAGCAGAAGGAAATAATAAAGGTAAGGAAGAAATAATAAGATCTATAAAGACTCTTCTAAACTCAGATAAGGGAGAACTTATAGCTATTTTAATTGAGGCATATAGCATAAGTAGGATCAGCGGAAAAAAGTAACATAAATAAATTTTCAATAGCACAAGTTTAGATATATTGAATACAATATAGTATAAACAAAAGATGGAAAATATGATACGGAACATTATTAGCCAAGGGAGGGTTATTAATGAGTAGAAGATATGAAAGTGATTGCGGGTGTTTTGCTCAACCAGTTGCTCCAGCTTGCCCATCTATGGGTATACTAGGAGGAGGAGGAAGAAATTGCTGCTGCAGTTTACCTACTTTAATAATTTTAATTCTTATAATACTTCAATTTAGCAAGAAAGGTAGAAGAACAAGTTCATGTACTTCATCATCAAGCGTTGGAGGAAAATTAGTAGACAATAGCATATTATTTATAATAGCATTATACTATTTATCTTGCTGTAGTCCATGTAAAACAGCAGCTTGCTAATTTAAATTGTTAGGAGGGTATTGAAATCTACCCTCCTTTTAATAGAGGAGTGTTTTTTATGCCAGGTAAAAATAAAGATCAGGATAAAGAAAATAGTAAAGAGATGGATCCTACAGAAATACAAAATATGCTTAAAAATATGGATGCGAAGAAACTGCAAGATACGATGACTAATGTAAACATAAATGAACTACAACAAACAATAAATAATATAGATTTTAAGCAGCTTGCATTAATAATTAATATGCTTAAGGTTCTTACAAAAAATAAAAGCAATTCTTCAAAATAGATAAAACCAATTCACATTTTTTAGTGTACAGGAATAATATAGAGTATAAACAAAAGATGGAAAATAAATATACATTGACCATAGCCCAAGAAGGGGGGGTATATATATGTGTAGAAGAGAACAAAGTCTAGCAGTTTGTCAGCCAGTACCAGCAGTAGGTGGCAATACTTGTTGTAACTTATCTAGTTTGGTTATATTAATATTGATAGTTCTTCAATTTTCTAAAAAGGGATCACATGAAGGCAAATTTGATAATGGTATATTGTTTATAATAGCATTATTCTATTTATCCTGCTGTAATCCATGTAAAAGTATGATGTGTTAAAATCTTGGGGGCCTATAGGTCCCCTTTCAGGTTAGGCATATAAGTCATCTTTAAATAAATTTGTTAATAAAATGAAAGTCAGATAATTTATTGCATTAATTTATTTTTTCTGTATAATATATTGAGAGGCTTTTAATATATATTTTATAAGCGCCAGGACTTAAGTTGTGATGGGATTTTTAACTAGCTTAAGTTGACGAGGACAAGGAGTATCGAAAATTCGGCGGATACCTTGCGGTAGGGCACTACCGAAAATATTGATAAAAACAGGAAGTGATTCTTGTAACAATATCAATAGGGTGCCTAAAGGCCTTTAAAACTAATAGTTGAAAGGTAGGTATTAATTATGTGCGGAATAGTTGGATACATTGGAAAACAGGAGGCACAACAAATTTTGGTGAATGGACTTAAAAAGCTGGAATACAGGGGGTATGATTCAGCAGGCATAGCAGTGATAAATGAGCAAGGTAAAATGGTCATAGCCAAAAGCAAGGGTAGGTTAGCAAATTTAGAAAGTAAGCTAGAAAGTAGTTTAGAAAAGGATGCATTAAAAGGAAATATAGGAATAGGTCATACAAGATGGGCTACACACGGAGAGCCATCAGATTTAAATAGTCATCCTCATACAAATCAGAAAAACACAATAAGCGTTGTTCATAATGGAATAATTGAGAATTATTTACGCTTAAGAGAATGGCTTATAACTAAAGGATACAAATTTTATTCAGAAACAGATACAGAGGTAATACCAAATCTTATAGATTATTATTATGAAAATGATCTTTTAGATGCGGTTATGAAAGCTATTTCAAAGCTAGAGGGAAGTTATGCACTTGGGGTTGTGTCCGCAAAGGAACCTGGGAAAATAGTTGCTGTAAGAAAAGATTGCCCCCTTATTGTAGGAATTGGTAAAGATGAAGCCTTCATAGCGTCAGATGTTCCTGCAATTTTAAATTATACAAGAGATATAGTCTATCTGGAAAATAAAGAATTTGTAGTCCTTACAAGTAACGGAGTAGATATTTTTTCATTAGAAGGTGAAAAAATAGAAAAAGAAATTTGTCATATAACATGGAATGCAGATGCAGCAGAAAAAGCCGGCTTTGAGCATTTTATGATAAAGGAAATTCACGAACAGCCTAAAGCTTTAAGGGATACCATGACTTCTAGGATTGTTCCTGGAAAATCAATAAATCTTGATAATATCAGTTTAACAAAAGAAGATATAGAAAAAATAGAAAAAATATATATTGTAGCTTGTGGAACAGCATATCATGCTGGCATCATAGGAAAATATGTAATAGAAAAATTGGCAAGAATACCGGTAGAAGTAGATATTGCATCTGAATTTAGATATAGAGATCCTATAATAAATGATAGAACGCTTCTAATTGTAATAAGTCAATCAGGAGAAACAGCAGACACTCTAGCTGCTTTAAGACATGCTAAATCTAAGGGTATAAAGGTATTAGCAATTACAAATGTAGTTGGAAGCTCAATATCAAGAGAAGCTGATGATGTTCTATATACTTGGGCTGGACCAGAGATAGCAGTGGCTTCTACTAAGGCATATACTACTCAACTTATTACAATGTATACACTGGGCTTGTTCCTTGCTCAGAATAAGAATACTTTGACTTCAGAGGAAATTGAAGCAATTAAAAATGATATGCTTACTTTACCAGAAAAAGCTGAAGAAATACTAAAGAATAAAGAAGTGTTACAAAAATTTGCTTCAAACACTTATATGCATAAGGATATGTTCGTCTTAGGAAGAGGAATAGATTATGCTGTGGCAATGGAAGGTGCACTAAAAATTAAAGAAATTTCATATATACATTCAGAAGCTTATGCAGGTGGCGAATTAAAGCATGGTACAATAGCATTAATTGAAGAAGGAACGATAGTAATTGCACTTGCAACACAAAGTGATTTGTACGAAAAAATGATTAGTAATGTTAGAGAAGTAACAACAAGAGGTGCTAAAGTTCTTGGATTTACAGTTGAAGGAAATACAAATATAGAAAAGACCGTGGATTCAGCAATCTATTTACCAAAGGTAAATGATATTCTTTTACCAGTGCTTACAGTAATACCATTACAATTGTTAGCATATTATATTTCCATTCAAAGAGGTTGTGACGTTGATAAGCCTAGAAATCTTGCAAAATCTGTTACGGTGGAATAAGTTGTAGGGAAAATTACAGAGGTTGTAGATTTAAAATAAAGTAGCACCGTTTAAAATTAAACTATAGAATAGCATGGTTTCAAATAATGGGTTTAAGCCATCTGCAAGACAGATTTTGATTAAACTTTTTTATAGAGATACACCAACAAAACAATTATGGGATTTTAAGGGAGATTGTATTGTATGAATAATGCAAAGTTCTTGCTTTTTACAGTTTCATTTATAACTTTTTCATTTGCCATCTGCGAACTTGTAAGCTTGATAAAAAATAGGAATAAAGTTAATGTAGCGAAGGCTAAAATTATAGATATTCAATTTGTAGTGCCAGAATCTATGAAGAAAACTAATTCTAAATTGGCTATTGTGGAATATTATGCAAATGGAAAAAGGTGTGTTTCAGAAAATAAAATTATAGTTCCTATGTATTTGGAAATAGGAGATTTAATCCAGGTTAAATATTTCATTGATAATCCATGTCTTCTTTATACAAAAACAGTTAATAAGATTTTCGTGGCTATGTTAATAGGAATTATTAGTTTTGTTGTTGGATATTTGACGCAGTAGTCTATGTATAGGCACGGAACAGATTCCATAAGTTTTTTGTTGTATTTTACGTGTGCAATTTCTAGGTATATATGTAAACAAACAACAAACACTGTCTCAGAATATTAAAGTCTATCTCACGCATAATAAACCTTGTCTCAATACATGAAGGAAATGCAGGAACACCAACCTGCCTTCCTTGATTTTTTATTCCTGTCCGCCCTCACCACCCGATAATTTATCCGAAAAAATTATAAAAAAAAGCGTGAGAGAATGAGCCGAAGGCTACGACATGGATGGATTGATAGGTTAAAATTCCAGGTGTATTTATATAAAAACCTTAAAATACAAATAAAGTTATGAACAAAATTGTCCGCATTAGACTCATGAAATTGAGCTTTAATGTGGACAATTTTTCTTTTGCTTCTATCTCTCATAAATCTCCCTATCTCCCATAATATCAGGTATTAGGGCGGTTTACCGCCCCTTCTCTTATCCCCGTTCTTCCTTTCCGAGACCCCAAAACCCAGATGAAAAGATTGACCAAAGGATTGAAGAGCTAACAGAAAAGATTGAATAGGGATTGATAAAATGATTGATTGAAAATAGGGGTAAATCTGATGAAATTCTTGATAGGATTGGGATTGATGGAATGGTCGTTAGACCTTTTGAGGGAGTTAAGGGCGGATAAGATGATGGGTTTAAGGATGGAAAAGCGTAATGCTGGTTTAATTAAATAAAAATATGAAGGAAGGAGAGGGAGAAAAGGGGATGAAGGTTGATGGAGTAAAGGTTGAGAGGGTGTGAACGGGGAGTGGGACAGAGATTATTATTTGTTTACAATTGTGATAGAGAGATATGTGGTATGATGTACACTCTTCATTTACTAAAAGATAAAGAAATAAATGCTTATATTGTTAATGTTTCAGATAAAATTGTAGAAAATAACCACGGAATGGTTGTTCAAATTATTGCAAGTTCAGCTACAGAAATTGTTCCTAAAAAATTAGGAGTATATTTGAAGCTAGCAAGAAAAATAGAAAGAGATGAATACAACGATTTAGTAACTCAATGGACGGATTTGCTAAAAGAAAATTCATTGTTGCGTAGTTATGTAAATGGGAAGATGGTAAGTATAAGTGAAGATTATTTTGACAAAGATATATTGAAATTTACTGATAAGAAATATATGAAAGCACCAAGAATTTTTTGTGAAGCACTTGCAAATATTGAGCCGAGAATTACAGAGGATTATATCTTTTGGAGAATCGAAGAACTTGTGAGATTAGGCAGAATGAGTTTTAAAGGTAATTTTGGAGTTATCAAGGAAATGGAAATAAGTATAAATTAGCCATCTTCAAAAAAATAATAAGTCCACCTAGCGACTAATTTCGTGTACTACTGCGTCAGCAGAACCCGCTAAGACTACTTAGTATTAACGGAACCTGTTTCCTTGTAGTACGCAAAATTATCTCGCAATATGGACTTATTATTTTTTTTCAGATGCCTTATTAGAGGATGTTTAAAAATAATCTAAAGAGATTAATCTATCATACTCTTTAACCCTACCCTCATATAAATTCAATATTTCTCATTCGGTTAATTGCTGCAATCAATTCTGTTTTTCTTGGCAATTCAAGCCACCGCTCAGTTAAGAAAACATTTGTGAAAACACTATCAAGTCCCTTTGTTTCAATTTCTCTATATACCGTAGAAACAACCTCTTGTATATCAATAACCTCTTCTAAAGCTTTCACTTCCGTAAATCGCAACATGTAGGCCAATGCATTTAGCTGAGCATGTGATATTATTCCATGTAGCATACGAACATCAAGTTTCTCATCACCTAATATGATAGCCTCCCTCTCTACAACGTCAAATCGTTCTGTACCCTGTTCCTTTGGATAAGGAGTAAAGCCCTCACGAATTATTTTTCGATGATGATACCAGTTTATAGGATGGCCATTATCCTCTATATAAGATTCTAAAGAGTTATTACGAATTGCTTTTGCTTCACTTGTGAAATTGTAGGCTACAAATTCATCCATAAGGATTACATTGTCTGCAATTTCAAGATATTCACCGCTGCCGCCTATTACAAGTATTGTAGATATTCCTGTTTCGTTAAATAACTGCTGTACTCTATCAGTAAAGGGAGTTATCGGTTCTTTTTTTATAAGCTGTTTCATACGAGAGTCCCTAATCATAAAGTTTGTGGCACTCTTATCTTCATCAATTAAAAACAACTTCGAACCAAAATTTATAGCCTCCATAATATTCGCGGCTTGAGATGTACTGCCACTTGCATGAGTAGTTGAAAATATACTTACATCTGATGATGGGAGCCACTTAATAAATGGCGATAAGTCTACCTTCTGAATTGATCGCCCATCTTCTGCAGATATCTTTAAAGCACTTTCATCAGTTACTACATATTCACGTCCATCGCCGGGAATATGATTATATACTCCCACTGCTATTGCATCAAGCAGGGTACTTTTGCCAGAATATCCTCCACCAGTAATTACAATAACACCTTTTTTAATTCCCATACCAGTAATGACCTTTTCATTATTAAATTGAATTTTTATTTCATCTGCAGTAGGGCTGATAAAAGGTATGGAGTTTTCCTGAGGTAATTGTGTTCCATTTAAGCGTGGCAATATACTTCCGTTAGCCACAAAGCAGCAGTACGGACTTTCTTTTAAAAACAGACGAATGTGCTCTTGAATTGATGCAGTTTCAATCCAACTATTCACAGCTGCCTTGTCAAAGTTATCTATAAACTCATCAATTATCCGTGGTAAGTCCCTAGTCATCATTTTTGCTGCTTTTTTACCATTTATAGTTAACTTTTTTTCACTGTCTTTATAAATTGGAAGTAAGGCCTGTATCATTATACACACATGATTATCCTGTGTTAAAAAGGAACAGTTGCGCTGCACTATCTCCTGACCAGGTTCATGGATATATAGCATACCTGTAATCTTTGCTTCCTTTGTACGACTGTAATATTCCGTATTATTTCTTTTTATATAGTCTGCAAAACTTCTAAGGCAATAATCTTCAATTGCCAGTTGCTGTAGTGTTGAATATGAACTTATATCATCAAGATTTAAATGTTTCAGGGGTATTTTAATTGTTATAGTTGGTTTTTCAAGAAGAATCCTATGAGTAACATCAAATTTTATTTCTATATCCCTATAGTAATAGTACGGACCTAATACAGTTGCTTGTAAATCTGGTCTTGACTTGAGGGATAAAAGATGTGAATCATCCTCGTAAACTTTACGATAATAAGATACATTGCAGTCATCAATATCTATTAATATATTTCTTAACCTTTTTATAAATAACACCTCTTCCAAAATATGATTGTTTTGCTAAGTACGTCATAATATATCTGACAATCAAATTAAGAAAAAGAAAACACCTCTGATAAAATTCAGAGGTGTTTTTTCTCAATGGAAAAGTAAACCTAAACATATACCTGCTTTTTAAACCAGCAAATATTTATAGGCAGACAAAACACAATCTAAAATTATCAATCTAGTTCTAAATTTGATTGTCATATTGTCCACCTCACTTTCGTATTTAATATATTAATATTAGCATATTTTACACTTAGTGTAAACAAAAACATTGTCTACATTTAACTAAATACTTATTTGTAAAGCTTATTGTAAAAATTGTATAATTAGTATACTAGAGTTAAGGCGTTATTGTAGTATTAGGACAAAATAATTTAAATTCTGAAGAGTACTTTATTTAACATGATGGAGCGTTAATAATGGAAGATATAAGCTTATTTCAAGTTATGCTATCTATAATCAAAGTTGCCCTAACTGTGGTAATAAATTAGAAGTTATTGAAAGGTTCTTTTTCGATTAGTTATATAATAAGAGGTTTTATATATAAATTTAATGCTCAGATATTGCTTTCAAAGTATTAATGGTAAAGAAGATATATAAAATGGTATTAGTAGTATATGGAGGAATTTAGATGTGGAAAGAAATCATTGAAAATGTATATTCTGAATGTAAGTTTCATTTGCTTTTGCGGATGCCGGAAATGGGGATCAATTTGCATTTCCAGTAGTTGATGGATATCATTGCAAAGATGATGTTTTTGTATGGAATCATGAGGATGATAGTAGAACTTGGGTTGCACCATCCCTTCAAAAATTTATTGAGTGGTGGTCTAATGGAACAATTAAAATATGACAATTTCTATTATAAATGTGTGCTGGTTAACTAAATGCCAAGGATATGGGAGCAGATGATATGGTTGGTATTGAACATATTATTTCAAAAGAATATTGTTGAGTATAGGCGTAACCTTTAGTTCTCAATGTTCTTAAAAAACGTCATAACAGTAAAATAAGCAGAAGTGAGTATTACTTATTTTTGTGGAGGTTAATATGATTATTGAAGACATTATAAACCATCTAGTCAATAAACAAGTGTTTTTTGATGTAATAGATGTATCAATTTTGAATACCGGTACTAGTGGAGCAAAACTTTATGGTGTTACTGATAAAAGTGGTAAATATGTAGTTAAGCAAAGTAAAGGAATTAATAACAACAACGACGATATCTTATATTGGTATAAGAAGGAATATAACTTCTATACGTTAATGAAAGATTTGGATTTAGACATACCTAGGGTTAAATATTCACTATAAAAAAGTTGAAACTAATACAAACGAATTAAAGGTTGCATTAAATGAGTGGTCTAGTATTTTGGGACTTTTTCAAAATGACTTTGATATCAAAAAGATTGAACCTATATATAATAATTTTGATATTGTCTGTGATGTCTTGAATTCAGGAATAAATTGTGTTTGCCATGGTGATTTTCATGCAGATAATATTCTATTAGACAATGGCAGAATGATCTTATCTGATTGGCAAAATATTAATATAAGCAGTAGTGCAGGGGATATTTCATTCTTTATAAGCAGAGGTAAGTCTTCAGGTTTAATTATGAATGAAGATGAACTAATTGATTATTATTGCAAAAGGTTTTACTACTATTCACGTGTGAATATAAAAAAAGAAGAGATTTACCAAATAATAAATGCTTCTAATGTATTTACATCTTTTATACATTGGCCATTTTATCTTAAAGGTGCTGATATAGACAGAGTACGAGGCATATTCGAAAATATGCTAAATTCATTTTATAAAATTAAGTCGTAATGGTAATACAACTTGAGGTTATTTATATAAAATAGAAGGTAGGTGGAACAGGTGAAGAGTACCTTATTTAACATGATGAAGCGTTATCTGTACAATTATATTAATATCAGGTAAAATACTGGTTTAAATTTCGGTTATTGTTAATAGAAAAGTAAAAAGTGATTTAAGGCTAGGGGGAAAAATGGAAAGAAATTTTATATTTAAAGTTCAAGATATATTTCATATTAAAGGACGAGGAACAGTTATAGATGGAAAATATAAGGGTGTCGTTAAAATAGGAGATATATTAATAACACTAACAGGAGAAAAAATTAAAGTATTGGGAGTAGAAATGATATGGAGTAGTGAAAGGAATAATGATGAAATAATAGGACTATTAGTTGACGGAAAAACATTCAAAAAAGATTCGCTTAAAGATAAATTATTTTTCAGAAGTTATAATACCACATTTTTATTTTGCAGTGATCCATTAAATAAGAAAAAGCCCGATATAGATTATATAGATGAATATGAACAAGCAAAAAGTTTAGGATTTAATGTACTTCTATTTTGTTATGAAGATTTAATTGAATTTGGCAAAATAAATTTGCTGCTAACTGGAGAAATTAATAGAGTAATTTATAGGGGATGGATGCTTAAACCTAAAGATTATGAATGCCTTTATAGTAATCTTGTTGAAAAAAATTATTATCTTATAAATACTCCGGATGAATATGTAAATACTCATTATTTACCTAATTGGTATAAATATTTTGAGGAATTAACACCTAAGACAACTTGGAGCAAAAGTATTCCCAATAAAGAAGAGATAATAAATATGCTAAGAGATTTTGATGAAGAGCAAATAATTGTTAAAGATTATGTTAAATCTCGTAAACATGAATGGTATGAAAGTTGTTATATAGAAAATACTAAAGAAACTGAGAAAGCATTACTAGTAGTTGAGAATTTTATTAAAGGCCAAGGAGAATATTTAAATCAAGGTGTGGTTTTTAGAAAATTTGTTGAATTAGAACCTATAGGATTTCATGAGAAAAGTGGAATGCCAATTTCAAATGAAATAAGGCTATTCATTTATAATTATAAAGTAGTTTGTACAATTGGATATTGGAATGGTAATAATATGAATGAATATCCTAAATTTGTTGATGATATTATAGAGAAATTAAAGAATATAAAAAGTAATTTCTTCACAGTTGATATTGCTAAAAAATCTAATGGAGAATGGATTGTAATGGAGTTAGGAGATGGACAAGTATCAGGATTACAAGAGTATGATACAAAATCTTTTTATACAAATTTAATGAAAGTCTTATAATACAAATAATTTGAGTACTGAAGAAGTAGTAGGACTTATTAAAAAAAAGAGTTAGGGGTATGTTGAGCCAGTTAGTAGGAGGATAATAAGTGAAAAATAATGATAAATGCGGAATAACAACTAAGATATTTAACGATTATTATTTAAAGTATTTAGGAATATCAGTTCAAGAATTATACAGTGGAAATGGCATTTTTAATTGTATGCAAAGAGAAAAAGCCTTAAATAACTGGTATTTTCAACATTTAATAGCAACTAATATTAATGGATATAATGTATTTTCAATAACTCCAATCATGTATAAAGAATTCACAGACTTTATTGTTGCTTATGGAAAGGTTTGTGATGAAAAACTTGAAGAAGGGCTGAAAATATTCTTTGACAGTAAATTAGAGAAGTATACTATTAGAAGAATGTATAGGATGACTTTAGGTGAGATGACTAAAGAATTAGTGCTTGATAGTAGAGTAATAAGGTTAACCAAAGAAATTTTGATGAATAGCATTCAGGAATTAAATGATAAAGAAAAAATATGGGAAAGAAAAAAAGATGAAGTCCTTCAGGGAAGGCAATATGTAATTTTAGATGGTAATAAAATTATTTCATATTGCAAAGTATCCGATATAGATTATTCTGGAGGAAATTTAACAGTTTATACAAATGAAAAGCATCGAAATAAAGGTTACGGAATGCTTGTTTCTATAGGAGTAATAAAATGGTGCATAGAAAATAATATAATTCCAATTTATTGGGTGGATAAGACTAATATTCCATCAGTTGCTTTAGCAAAGAAATTAGGATTTGAAGTTATGGCTGAAGAGATAGTAATAGGGACTAATACTAATTAGTAGTTTGAGATTTTTTTAGTTTTTTATAAATTATCAGATTTAGAGGTGGCGCAAGGTGAAAATTTTAGTTTGTGGTTTTAAAGGTAATACAAATTCAGCAAAGGTAATTGTTGATAAGATAGATAGTAAGTATATTTCAGAAAAATTATATTTAGGCATATGAAAGAAAATAACAAGTCAAAGATGCGACGGATATTTTGTGTCAGGCAAGGAGGTAGGTTCCGCCGATAGTGAGCTATCGAAGGGTTCTGCCGACGAAGCATGACGGAAAATAGACTAGCATACTGACTAGTTATTTTCTTGAATATGCCTTAGTAAATAGTTTTGAAACCAGCAAAAAACAATTGGAATGTAAACTAGAAAGTCAAGAATATGATTTAGTTATTGCATTTGGACAAAAACCTAAAGTAAAATCTATTAGTTTAGAAGAAAAAGCCTGTATAAATGGACATGAACTAATAACTAATTATGAATATGACAAGTTGGTAAAACTTATTAATAGCAGTGGGTTTATAGTTAATGTTTCTAATAATGCTGGAAATTATTTATGCAATCATATATTTTATATGGGATTAATGTTTATTAATAAGAACAAACTTAATACCAAAATGATATTCATACATATTCCAAGTATAAAAAATATAGAAAACATGGATCATTTAGCAGGTGTATTTGCCAGGTATATTGATAATCTGGCTCAACAACTATAACTGTTTCATTCTATATTATAAAAATTGTTTATAAGATTTATCAATATAAAATAAATGAATTTCATAAGGAGAAAAATCATGGGGACACAAGGAGAATTTACGATAATACTTAATGAACATAAAAACAAAGTTTTACTTGTAAGAAGTAATAAATTTCCTATATGGGATTTGCCTGGAGGTGAGTAATGAAAACAGAATACAATATAATCATGACAGAAATAGAATTTCCTAAAATCTTTACACATTTTGTTTACAAGGAATATGGCGTATTATTTTATAATGAGAATAATAAATTTTCGCATGATAGTAATCATGCAAGCTTGTATCCAGATAAATTAGGAAACATGGATGTTGTCCTAGAAGAAATTAAAAAATTCTATTTAGAAAAAGGTATTACGCCAAGAATTTATCATCCATATGTAAATGGTTTTTTAGAACAAAACAAGCAGTCTTTTTTAAATCATGAATTTAAAATTGAATTGTATGGCGATTGCCAGTATATGCTTCTTACTGATGAAAATAAAATAATTGTACCTAAAAGGCTTTTAAGTAAGCGACTTATAAAATGGGATGATCGGGTTGCATCTCAGATTTTTATACCAAACGGCAAAGAATATGCAATTAATGTTATAAAAGAGTCAATAAAAAATCAAAAATATCATTTGTTTATAGGCTTTCTTAATGACATTGCCGTGACAGTGGCTTCGCTTTATTATTCTGATTATGGTTGTGTAAGACTTGATGATGTAGAAACGGCAATTAATTATCGAAATAATGGATATTCAAGAGAACTTATTAGGCATGTAGTTGAATATCATAAGAAAAATAGCAGCGATACTTTTTATTTATGGGCTGAAAATCCGACAGCGCAAAGAATCTATATGGAAGCAGGGTTTACAGTAATGCCTATTCAGTATGAATCATGGTCTGCGGTATATAATTTATAAAATGATCATAGGAACTAGTTCATATTTTTCTTAATTGCGAATGGTAGTTTACAGTCTCTAAAAGGTTGTTGATGGGGAGGATATCATGGAAGATAAATTTTTATGTGTTATGGCTCAATATGATAAAGAAACAGAATTTAAATTGAAAGAAATTCAATGGACTTGATGTTTTATTTATAGCACCTTCAGTTAATTATGAACTTTTAAATTTGCAGCAATACTTTAATGACGATTATGCTGATGGTTTTGGATGGACAGCACATACAACTATGCTAATAGATGATCATGAAACAATTAAAAAAGCACTGCCTTATGTAGCAGATAATTTTAAAAGTTTTAATGGTAGAATAGAATCTATTAGTTTATATGAATTTTGGCCTACTCGTTTTATTTTAGAGGAAAAGTTATTATAGTTATATGGTTAATGAAAATGGAAGGAATGAATTTTAATGAATATTAGTATAGTTGAAAAAGATATAACAGAAATATACATAATAAAACCGTTATGGGAAAAACTCAATTTAATTCATCTTGATAAAGCAGTTTATTTTAAGAGTAAATATGAGAGCTTTACTTTTGATAAAAGAATGGAATCTATTTATAAAAAAGCTGAAAAAGGAATTATAAAATTGAACGTACTTTTAGATAATGATAAAGGAGAGCATGTAGGATATTGTTTAAGCTCAATTGAGAATAGTTTGGGAGAAATAGAATCTATATTTATAGAAAAGCAATATCGTAAATTGGGATTAGGAGATAAATTGATGAGTAATACCTTAAATTGGTTTGAATCAAAGGGAATAAAAAATATTGAAATTAATGTAGTTTATGCTAATGATGAAGCATTACCTTTTTATGAAAGACATGGATTTCACGTTGGGAATTACATTTTAAAAAGAAATTGTTAATTTTAATTGGAGGATATAATGATAAGTTATAAACAAATTGATTGTAATTATTTTCAAGAATATGATACAATTCCTATGCAAGTATATGTAAAAAGTCAATATGTATTAGAGAGAATCAATAATGGACTCGGAGGTATTCTTTTAAAAGAAGTACCAGTTAAGGACTATGTACTAGATTTTTCAAAACATGCAAAAGCAACAAAGTTTAGTGAAAAGTTTGATATAACAAACTGGGCATTTTTTATGGCATTTGATGATGAAAACCCTATTGGAGCTGTAACAATTGTTTCAAGAACTGCTGATATACGTATGCTTGATGGAAGAGAAGACATGACTGTATTATGGGATATACGTGTATCTGATACGTATAAACATCAAGGTATAGGAAAGAAATTATTTGATTTGGCTGTGAAGTGGTCAAGAAGCAATGGTTTTAAACAAATGAAAATTGAATGTCAAAATAATAATGTACCTGCTTGTAAATTTTATCAAAAGCAGGGAGCAATTTTAAGAAAAATTGATGAATATGCTTATAATGATGATATTAATAGTAAGTTTGAGATACAATTCATTTGGTATCTTGATTTGTAGTATACTAAAAAAAGAAAGAGCTAAAAACGGAAAACAAATAATAGATAATTTAAGCAAAGAGTTAATTGCGAATTATGGTAGAGGATATGGACGAAGAAATTTGTTCAATATGGTTTCTTTTTATGAAGCATTTGGGGATTTTGCAATTGTGCATACACTGTCTGCACAATTGACATGGTATCTTATTAATAATCTCACTTTAGTTGTTTTTTACTCAACAAATGCGTAATGTTGATTGCATGCTGTTTGTAGTATAGTTATTACAGAAACTTCTAATAAAATATAAAGGGGTAATAATCATGCAAATCAGAATTGGTGAAAATCTTCGAAAACTTAGGATTAAAAACGAACTTACACAGGAAAAGCTTGCAGAGGTATTTGGTGTATCCCCTCAAGCAATTAGCCGTTGGGAGAACAACTCGACTTATCCAGATGTCACCATGCTTCCAAGCATTGCAAATTACTATAATGTATCAATTGATGAATTGATGGGAATGGATGAAATTCGCAATGTCGAAAAAATTAATAGCACATTTTCTATTGTACATGAATATGAGTCAAAAGGGATGATCGACGAAGCTATTCAAACGCTTAGAGAGGTAATAAAAGTATACCCTAACAATAGTGGATTTTTGTCTGAACTTGCATTAGCTTTAACGTTAAAAATCAATACGGATACAGAATGTGAGTTAGTTAATGAAGCTATTAGGCTATCTGAACGTGTGCTTTTGAATAGCACAAATGAAAAAATTAAAAGTACAACTAAAGCAAATCTTTGCTTTCTATATTTGAAAGTAAATGAAGGGGAAAAGGCTATAAAATTAGCTAAAACACTACCTCATGTTTGGGAGTGTCGAGAGATTCTATTACCAGAAATGTTTATTGGCGATGATTATGTTATTGAATTGAAAAAAGGGGTAATCACTGTTATATCTGTAATTTGCGATAAAATTGAAAATTCTATAAACCATAAGCATTCAAGTATTGATAAAATAATTGCTATTGGACCGAATACAAATTCGAATGATGATTTAAAAAGAAAAATAGAATTGCTAACGAAATTCCTTGAGGTAGCTTCTTTATAAACTTGATGGATGATATTTTTAACTTAATGAGAACAACTAATTATTAGCTAGATTATTAGTTGAAAAAATATTTTAATAACCTATTGACCTTCCCCCTGACAGGAAGGTTTATACTATGATTGTCGACAGGAAGGAGAATGAATTGTGTACACTATAGGACAGTTTTCTAAAATCGGGCGAGTTTCAACAAAGACTCTGCGTTATTATGATGATATTGAGCTATTAAAACCTGTATATGTAGAAAAGAAGAGCCAGTATAGATATTACTCTGATGAACAAGTTTTAATAATATTATTAATATCTGAATTAAAGCAGTATGGTCTAAAATTAGAAGAAATTAAAGCTATCGTAGATAAACAAGAGGTGGATTTATTAACGAAATTTCTGAAAAACAAAGTAAGTGAGATTGATGAAGAAGTTCATAATAATTTGAAACTCAAAGATATTATTGAGCAAAAAATCAAGAAAATCGAGTTAGGAGGTAGTAATATTATGGAAGTAAATAAAGATTTAAAAGTTGAGTTAAAGGAAAGACAGCCATTAGTTGTAATGAGTAGAAGGGCAACAATAAGTATGAGTAATGTTAGCAGTATAATAGGTAAAGTATTTGAGGAAATATATCAGATGAACTTGCAACCAGCAGGTTCTGTGATGACTGTTTACTATAGTAAGGAATTTGATTTTGAAAATACGGATTTGGAAGTTTGTATTCCAGTAAATAATAAAGTTAATGTTGAAAAAAATAGTAATCTAAAAGAATTTTCAGGAGGATTACATGCATGTTCTACATTTGTAGGACCATATTCGAGATTAGGTGAAGCTTACGCAAAAGTTATTAAATGGATTGAGGAAAATGGATATAAGAATGTCGGAGCACCTTTTGATATATATTTAGTGGGACCACAGGCAGTCCAAAATCCTGAACAATTTGTAACTGAAGTATGCTTTCCTGTAAGTAAATAAAGCATAATAGTAAAATACGTTTATTAAGCATGAAGGAAACTCAGGGATTTTTGGAATGAAAGAAAAAAGCTGACGAAAGAAAATTAGAATAGGATTGACTGTTTCGTTTAAAAGGAGAATGAAAAGGAAGAAGATGTATATCATAATTTAGACAATGACAGAAGAAGACTTATGCTCAATACTATAATACAAGATATTTAAGTGAAGAATAGCTGGAATTCCTTGAATATATAGAAGCTTCAGCATTACTCTCATTTTTCTAACATGATAGCAAACTCTTTTCTAAATTGTTTCGGAGAAATATTTTTATAGACTTTGAAAAGCTTGATAAAATAGCTGGTGTCACTGAAACCTACGGCAATACCAATCTCTGTTACATTCATAGTGGTAGAAACTAGCAGCTTTTCGGCTTCCATAATGCGTATATAATTAATGTACTCATTAAAATTTATCCCCATTTGACTATTAAAGGTTCTAGAAAAATAACTGGAGCTCATATTGCAGAGGGCAGCCATATCGGTAGCTTTAAGTTCTTCATTAAAATGCTCTAAAACATAATCAAACGAAGGTTGTAAACGCTTCATAAATGTTATATCAGTAAGCCCGGATGCCATAAATTCTGGACTGGTTTCATTAAAGTACCGCAAAATCCATAGAAAGATTCTGCCAATATGATTTTGTATGGCTAGTTCATAACCATAGGCTTCCATTTGAAATTCCCTTAAAATTTCATGTAGAAGGTCAGGTATAAAGGTGGCTTCAATAATATTTTTTTTAATTACCTTTTGATGGGTTGAAGTTTCTAAGATGAATGGAAGCACATATTTTAAATGTAAGTGATTATGAAACATATTGCTGTAAATAACTTCCGGTTCAAAACGGAGCACAATATACTGCCCACCTTCTTTAGTAAAAGAGTTTATTAGATGCACCTCTTTTGAATTTATTAAAACTAAATCACCTTCTGTGAACTTATGGCTCGTTCCATTTAAGATTACTTCATAGGCCCCGGTAATACCATATAATATTTCAATATAACTGTGATAGTGAGCAGGCCAAACATTACCTGCATTAACCACAACTTCATTGTGGCACAAGTAGTTATAGGAGATACCATTTTTTACTGCTTTCTTTTCTTCTAAACACTTCATTCTTAACTCCTTCAAGACAAAATATTTGTATTTTTAGGTATATATATTATATCATAGTTTATTTTTGTACACTATAATAAACTTATAATATAAGTTGGAGGTAAGTGAGATGAATACAGAAAAAATCGGCATTCCAATAAAAGGTTTTGCTGAATTTAGCAGAAAAGCAGCAGCAGAAGGGGCTGTGCTATTAAAAAACGAAGGACAAAATCTTCCTATTATAGAAGGAGAGAGTGTTTCTATTTTTGGAAGAACTCAAATTAATTATTATAGAAGCGGAACGGGTTCGGGAGGTGGTGTAGTTGTTGAATATACAACCAATCTTCTAGATAGTCTTAGAAATAAGAAAAAAATATTAGTTAATGAAGACTTAGCAGCTACATATGAAAAGTGGATTGAAGAAAATCCCTTTGATAATGGCGGCGGAGTCTGGGCAGCTGAGCCATGGCATCAAAAGGAAATGCCTTTAACAGATGAACTGGTATCAGAGTCAAGAAAAAAATCTCAGAAGGCAATTGTTGTTATTGGGCGTACAGCTGGGGAAGATCAAGATAATTCAGAGGCTGAAGGAAGTTATAAATTAACTGTTCAAGAAAAAGAAATGCTTAAGTTAGTCACTAAATACTTTGAGCACGTAGCCGTTGTATTGAATGTATCCAACATTATTGACATGAGTTGGATAAATGATAAAAGTTATCTAAATCCAATTAATAGTGTTATATATGTATGGCAAGGAGGTATGGAAGGTGGTAATGCTGCTGCAGATGTGCTAGTAGGAGAGGTTACACCAAGTGGAAAGTTAACAGATACCATAGCCTATACAATTGAAGATTATCCTTCAACTAGCAATTATGGTGATGAAGTTAGAAATTACTATGAGGAAGATATATATGTTGGCTATCGCTATTTTGAAACTTTTTGTCCTGAAAAAGTTCAGTTTGAGTTTGGTTACGGTTTATCTTATACAGAGTTTGAGATAAAGCCTGAGGAAGCTAAAATTGTTACAAAAGACGATGAAAAGTATTTTGAAATAGAAGTTGCAGTGAAAAATATTGGAACAAGCTATGCAGGTAAAGAAGTGGTTCAGGTTTATTATGAGGCACCGCAAGGTAAGTTAGGTAAACCAGCAAGAATATTGGCAGCCTTTGATAAAACAAAATTACTGGAGCCAGGAGAAACTCAGTGTCTTACAATAAGCTTTGTTGTTAACAGCATGGCATCCTATGATGATGGCGGTGTTACAGGTCATGCTTCTTGTTATGTACTGGAAGGTGGAGAATATAATCTTTATGTAGGAAACAGTGTAAAGAAGGCTGCAAAAGTTGAAGTTGAAGGAAAAAGCAGTTACCTAGTGGAAACACTTCAAGTAATAGAACAACTTGAGGAAGCATTGTCTCCAACGGAAGACTTTACAAGAATGAAACCAGGAATCCGAAATGAAGATGGATCCTATGAAATAACTTATGCAGAGGTACCTAAACAAAAAATTTCCTTAGCAGAACGTATTGAGAAAAATCTTCCAGTAGCAATTGATCACACTGGAAATCAAGGATATAAATTAAGAGATGTTTATGATCAAAAAGTTAGTATGGAAACCTTTATTGCTCAGCTAACAGATGATCAGCTTTCTACTATTGTTAGGGGAGAAGGAATGAGTAGCCCGTGGGTTACACCTGGAACTGCTTCAGCTTTCGGCGGTGTAAGTGAGGGATTATTTAATTATGGAATTCCTATTGCATGCACAGCAGATGGCCCTTCTGGTATTCGTATGGAAACTGGACTTAAGGCTACACAACTTCCAATTGGAACAGTACTTGCTGCAACTTGGGATGTAAAGTTAGTGGAAGAACTTTATGTAATGGAAGGTCAGGAATTATTAAGTAATAATATAGATGCACTTTTGGGACCAGGGTTAAATATCAGACGTAGCCCATTGAACGGTCGTAATTTTGAATATTTTTCAGAAGATCCAGTTATAACAGGTGCTTTTGCAGCAGCGCAAACACGTGGTATTATGAAGGGCGGCTCAAATGCCACTTTGAAACATTTTGCTTGCAACAATCAGGAAAAAGCACGTTGTTTTGTTGACGCTGTTGTTTCTGAACGTGCAATTAGAGAAATTTACTTAAAGGGATTTGAAATAGCAGTTAAACAAGGCGGTGCTAATTCCATTATGACGTCTTATAATCCTATTAATGGTCACTGGGCAGCTTCTAATTATGATTTAAATACTACAATTCTCCGTAAGGAATGGGGCTTTAAAGGAATAGTTATGACAGACTGGTGGGCAAAAATGAATGATGTAGTAGCAGGAGGCCCTGGAGAACGTACAAATACAGGCTTTATGGTTCGTGCACAAAATGATTTATATATGGTAGTAAATAATTATGGAGCAGAAATTAATTGTTCAAATGACAATACAATGGAATCCTTAGAAAATGGTTCTTTAACTCGTGGGGAATTACAACGTAGTGCCATGAATATTTGTGGCTTCTTAATGCATGCACCAGTATTCTTTAGAAAGCAAGAGTTTGTAGAAGTTGTGGAAAAGGTTGAAGCAAATAGAGAAATTTTGACAGAAAAAACCATAGAGATATCTGAAGCTACAAAGGTTTACCCTTCTTCTGCAGCCGGCACCTATTTAAAAGTTACAAAGGCAGGAGTATATCGTATTGTGGCAAATATTAAGTCCCCTGGAAGTTTCATGGCTCAAACCTCTTGTAATATTATTTTAAACGGTAAAATTGCAGCTAGCATTCAAACTAATGGTACAAATAATGAATTGGTTCGATATAAGCTGGAGAAAGTTGAACTTGAGGAAGGATTATATGAGATGAAATTTGATTTTGTGAAATCAGGAATTCAGATTGATTGGATAGAATTTAAAATAGTTTAACGTTTGTACAATGGGAAATATATACATATACCCACCAAGGAGTCCATGGAATTAGATATATAGGGCTAAGCAAAAAAAGACCTCGAGTTTACACGAGGCCTTTTTACGTTCAAAAAATTAAATTATCTTTTTGAAGATGCCTTATATCAGAAATTATACGGCCATCCTTTATGTGTATCCTTCTATCAGCTTCTTGTGCAATATAAGGATCATGGGTAATGAGAACAATAGTTTTGCCAGCTTTGTTAAGTTTTTTTAAAATTTCAATTATTTCTTTGCCTGTCTTACTGTCAAGTGATCCCGTAGGTTCATCTGCCAAAAGTACTGATGGATTTGTAACAAGGGCTCTTGCTATGGCAACTCTTTGCTGTTGCCCACCGGAAAGTTCAGCGGGTTTATGATGAATACGATTTAAAATTCCAACTTGTTCTAAGGCAGCAGTTATTTTTTCATTCCTTTCTACAGAGTTTTTTCCCATGTATATCAAAGGAATCTCAACGTTTTCATAAACATTTAGTGTTGGAATTAAGTTATATTTTTGAAAAATAAACCCTAACTTCTCGTTCCTTATTTCAGCTAAGTCAGCATCGCCTAATTTTTCAACAGCTTTATTGTCTAAAATATAGTTTCCCTCTGAAGGAGTATCAAGACAACCTATAATATTCACTAGTGTAGATTTACCAGAGCCAGATGGACCAACTATAGACACAAATTCACCATCATTAATAATGAGAGACACATTGTCCAAAGCACAAAGTTTTTGGTTGCCAATTGTATAGGTTTTACTAATATTTTTAATCTCAATCATATGAGGTTCTCCCTTTTTCAAAGCTTTATAATTCATATTATTCTAAATTAAGTGGAAATAGAATATTAGGGCATCTGAAAAAGATAATATTCCATTCAAAAGTCATTCACAAGGATGCTATATAATGATATTATTATATAAGAATTTAAACAAAGTGCATAATTATACAATTACTATTGATAATTGATAAAACATAATTCTACTTGGGAGGAAAAAATATTGGATAATTCAATATTAGATAAAGAAACTTATGAAAAAATGTTCAACTTAGCTTCAGAAATTTTATGTGTTTCTTACTTTAGTGGTAGGTTTAAATATGTAAATTCAGCTTTTAATGATGTTTTTGGATATAGTAGAGATGAAGTAGAAGAGTTAAATATATTTTCCATTATACATCCAGATGATAAAAATATCCTGAATAATGCAATATTATTAGCAGGTGAAGATGGACAAAACGTTGTAAATTTACAGTTTAGACATAAGTGCAAAGATGGAAATTTTAAATGGATTTCATGGAATTTAAAATTTGACTATGCTAAAGGAATTACCTATGCTGCTGGCAATGATATAAGTAATAGAATGGACCTTGAGCATACTGTATATGAAGGCAATGAAAAATTAAAGGCAATTATTGAAAATATATCTGATGCATTGTTCATTTCTGATAGTGAGGGTAACTACACTACATTTAATAAATCAGCGAGAGATATATTTCCTTCTACCTTTCATAACTTTAATAAAATAGGAGATAGTCTTGAAGAAAATAAATATTACGATATTTCTGGAAACTTAATTAACCATGAAGATATGCCTGGTTTTAGGATATTAAGAGGGGAGAAAATATTAGGATATAGAGTTATGAAAATTAATAAAAGTGTTACTTTTTATGATATAAAGGGAGGCCCTATTTATGATGATAAGGGCAATTTTATTGCGGGAGTACAATGCTGGAATGATGTTACAGAAGCAGTTTTTCATGAAAAAATATTGCAAGGCCAATTTGACTTTTTGCAAAACATGATACATAACATGGATTTACCATTTGTAAGATTTTCATGTTTGGATTTTAGGATCATGGATATTAACCAAAAAGCAATAAATATTATAGAGGGAATAAATCATGAAATGAACTCTATTGATATTGTTATAGGACAAAAATATACAGATATTATTACTTGGTTTGATAAAGATGATATGTTTAAACATTTTAAAATGATAAAAGAGAAGAAAGAAAGATCCTACCAAAGTCATAAAAAATTAACAGTATTTGGAGAAAAAATATTTATAAATTCATTGTATCAGCCCATATTTGGTTTAGATGGTGAAATTAGTGAAGTAATAGTAATTGTAATTGATGTAACTAAAGAAATTAAAGCTAAACTTGAATTGGAAAAGCACCTGAGAATGCAGGAGGAATTTTTTGTAAATATTTCACATGAGCTTAAAACTCCCTTAAATGTTATTTATACTACTATTCAATTATTTGATTTATACAGAAAGAATGGTTCTTTAATAGAAAATCAAGATAAGCTTGAGAAGTATATTAATGTTATAAAGCAAAACTGCCATAGGCAAATAAAATTAGTTAATAACTTAGTGGATTTATCCAAAATTCAATCTGGTTTTTTTCAGCTATACTTATCAAATCAAAATATAGTTAGTGTTGTTGAGGATATTGTTCAATCTGTATCAGAGCATATTAAGGCAAACGATATAAGTATTGTTTTTGATACAAATGTAGAAGAAAAGATTATTGCCTGTGACGCTGAAAAGATAGAGAGGGTTATTCTTAACATTATTTCTAATGGGATTAAATTTACAAATCCAAATGGAGAAATATTTATAAATCTACTTGATAAAGGTGATAACGTTGAAATAGAAGTGAAAGACACCGGTATAGGAATAGATAAGGAACATGTTGATAATATTTTTGAAAGATTTCATCAAGTTGACAAGTCTCTTTCGCGTAATGCTGAAGGAAGCGGAATTGGATTATCCTTGGTAAAGTCAATAGTTGAACTGCATGGCGGAAAAATAAGTGTAGACAGTATTCTAGGTGAAGGTACTATATTTAAAATAGAACTTCCTGCAAGGACTGTAATAAATGAAAAAGTTACTGAGCAAATTAAAACTAGGAGTAATAAAATTGAAATGATAAACATTGAATTTTCTGATATCTATGCAGTGTAATGATATTAGGCATCTTCAGCAAAATAATTCTATAAAATTTGCAATATATAACAGATGAGGAAAGTGAAAAGATGACAATAGAATTGGAAAAATACTACAATAAATTTTGTGAGGACAAAAGATTAACGAGAAGACATGGACAAGTTGAATATATCACTTCCATGAAATATATTCATGAACATCTACAAAATAATGGGAATGAAAAAATCTTAGATGTTGGTGCAGGTACTGGCAGATACTCTGTGCAATTAGCAAATGAAGGATATGATGTTACTGCCATTGAACTTGTGAAGCATAATCTAGGTATTTTAAAGTCAAAAGGAAGTACTGTAAAAGCAAAGCAAGGAACAGCATTAGATTTATCAAGATTTTCAGAAAACACTTTTGACATGACGCTTTTGTTTGGACCAATGTATCATTTATATAAATTTGAGGATAAAGTAAAAGCGCTACAAGAGGCAAAAAGAGTAACGAAAGTAAACGGTGTTATATTAGTAGCATATTGTATGAATGAATATAGTGTATTAACATATGGTTTTAAGGAAAATAATATTTGTGCATGTATTGATAATGGGAAACTTAATGATGATTTTCATATTATATCGGAACCAAAAGATTTATATGATTATGTAAGGATTGAAGATATTAACAAGTTAAATGAGGTGGCAATACTGCAAAGGATAAAAATAATTGCAGCAGATGGACCAGCTAATTATATGCGCCCTGTTTTGAATTCTATGGATGAGGAGACATTTAGGCTTTTTCTTGATTATCATTTTTCCACGTGTGAAAGACCAGATTTGTTGGGAGCAAGTGCACATACATTAGATATTTTGAGAAAGGAATAAGCCTAAGGCAATAGACTTTACAAAAATATAGGAAAACAATTTATCAACTCCCTTAGTAAAAAACACAGAAACTATTTCTGTGTTTACTAAGGGAGTTGATAAAAAATAACAAGCCAGCTTCTATTATTTTCTTTCAACTCCCTAATGATAAAGTTAAATTATTGGAAAATAAATATCCATGTAAGTAATACCATTTTCTTCGAGTTTTTCTTCAAGCCAGTATTTATCTCTATAACATTCTGATCTACAATCAGGTTCGTAACCATTTGAGCTAACCCACTGAATCAATTTATTCCAACCTGCAGGTATAACTTGAAAAGGATTTGAAAAAGGGTTAGTTATTCTGAGTACTGCGTAGTTCCATTTATCTATTTTTTTTAGTTTTATTCCTTCACATACATCAGTATCTTCATTGACTTTTATCCAATATTCATACCCCCTTAATCCTTTTTGTCTTTGATCTTCTGAAACAGGAATATCAAATCCGAATTGTCTTGATCTAAGATCAATATTATTATTTTTCATCCATTTTGTCATAAAGGTTATTACATCATCCTCTGGGTTATTACTAATTGCATATGAACTTGCCACATACATAGTATCAAGTTCCGCTATTCTTACATCACTAAAACTATATTCCATATTTAATCCTCCTAAAATTATTAATTCATTTTTTTCGAGAACTGGTTTTTGAGGTATTGCATAATTCTTATTTCTAAATTTTCCAGGAGTTTTGCCAAACTCCTTTTGAAATGCTCTGCCGAACGAACGCTCTGAGCTATATTCAAAATCAATTGCTATATCAATAATGCGTCTTCCTTTATTGACTTCCTGCATGGCATAAGCAAGTCGTCTTTTTCTAACATACTCCATTAATGGAACTCCAACAAACAAGGTAAATAACCTATAAAAGTGATATTTTGAAAATCCAGCAACATCAGCACATACTTCAATTGTGATGGGTTCCTTAATATTGTCTTCAATGTAATCTATAGTTTTTTGTAGACATTCAACATAACTCATAACATTCACTCCTCGTTGCAACGATGTTTTAATTATAATGCATAAATTTAATATTAAATGGACATCTTTTGCTTTTTTTATAAAAAATAAGACAGACTTTTAAAGCCTATCTATAATTCTATTCTCTGCTTATTTTGTTTACAATTACAATCTAGTAACTTAGAGTAATAAATGATTGTAATTTGTTAAATTAAAATTAACATGATATACTGTAATTGTAAATATCATGGTAATTATCAATGGATATTAAGTTTAAAAAATGGAGGTATATATGAAAAAAAAAATATTTATAATAGCTATGATGGTTTCTCTACTTTTGGCAGGTTGTGGGAAAGTTACTGCAACCAATACAGCACAACAAAATAGAAAGTCATCCTCAGTGGAGGCTACAGCAAATAGTGTAGATAAAAAATCTCAAGATGAGAGTACACAACCATCAACAAATGCAACCAGTGATACAATTGATTATAATCAGTACGTTAAAAGGGTATGGGTAGTGAAAAATGTGGCTGATTATGATCTTTACAATAATTCTTCTTTTTGCATTACTAAAATTTTAAATGGGAAAATAACCGGAATATTTACTATAGGATTACCAGCTGTACCTAACATATACCATTCAGGGCAACTAACTGGAACAATCAACAAGAATACGGCTGAATGCCAATTCAGTGATAATGCTGGAGATAAGGGAAATATCAACTTAGTTTTTAAATCAAACAATGATATAGAAGCGACAATTAAATTTACCAATAGAATACAAGCTAACAAAAATTTATCTCTAGATGGAACCTTTGAGTTTAGACCGTATAATCTTAGTGATATGAAACAGTTCAGTCCTATTGAAAGTCAGTCATTTATGGTCAATTTAAATTCATGGGGTTATGTTAAATTTGTTTCAGGAAAAGGTATAGGAGGTAACCATATACCGACATTATTTTATTTAACTGATAAAGATGCGAATGTTATTTATGATTTTAGTGCAGAACTCCCATATAGTATAGATGTTAAATCTGTATCTTTTCAAGATGTGAACAATGATGGCTTAAAAGATATAATTATTATTTGTACTGATGCGTATAATGTTCCTGCTGGTTCAGGAAAGCCAATAGCTACCGTTTATTTTCAAAAAAACGATGGTTCATTCACTAGCAATGATGAGCTGGATCAAGAACTAAATGATTCTGGGAACAATAAAGATATAAAAACCATAATGAACTATCTTTCTAAACATCATTAAAAACTAAGATTAGTGCAAAAACAGTCATAATACATTATTTTACATATGATCTATGTCTTGTGGCTGTTTTTCGTCTAAAAAGAAGAATGCAAAATAACTTAATTTCAAATCATACTCATTATTATATAGGAAAATTATGATTCTCAAATGGAATAATATCACCGTATGTTCCATCATGATATATAGAATCCTTACAAGATTTTATAATTTCTTCAATTTTACAATTATGTTCTTTTTCCTTTGAGTCATAGCATATTGCCACCGCCAATATCTTCTTATCTTCATTCTCTTTTTTAAAATTTTTCATATATTCTTTTTTTCTTATTTGGTTTATTGCTACATCTAGAGTTTCATGCTTATTAAGTTCAACTATAAAAGCAATATTATTTTTTCTTCTAGGGTGAAAAGGAAAATCGGCATATCCTTTTCCAGCTTTCGCTTCGCTTCCCTTTCTATTCTATAAGTATCTCTAGCAGAGAGATATGCCAAAGTTAGCTCGCAGAATAAACTGTTCTCATCATTATACTGAAGTATTGATATTTCTGAGTTATGAATATCATGTAGTATATCTTCTACAGTTTTTGCATCTCCATTAACTGTTACATTTAGCGTTTTTTCAAGTTCTCTATTATCTTTGAAACATAAACAAATGATTTATCCTTTAAAGCCTGTTCAATTTCCTTACCTGAGACCATTTTTATAACATCATTTCTAATTTCTAAGATATTGTATTTAAGATACTCTGCTACTTCATCCATAGCACCAGTATTAGTCCAATAACTTTCACAATGGTTATTTTGAAGGGATTTAACTACTGAACGTGAATTATATATTTTTATACCTTTTGCAGTTAAATATCCATTATACCAACTTTCAAGTTCTTTGAATTTCATTTCCCAATGTGCTAGTACCTCTTTTAACTTTTTATCTGTCATCATAATACACTCCTCCTGACTTAAATTGATTTTATAAGGTTTTTACCACTTTATACTTTTTAAGATACTGAGTTGGAGAGCAGTCCAACTCACGTTTAAACGCTTTGAAAAATCCAGAATGAGTCTCAAAACCATAACTCAAAGCAACATCAATCATTTTCTTTCTAGAGCTGATTTCATATATAGCATTATAAAGTTTTCATCTTAAAATATATTGCATAACAGGAATACCCACTACACATTGAAACAAGCGATAATAATGAAATAGAGAGAATCCTGCATTTTTCGCCAGCTCGTAAGCCGATAATTCATACTTCAAATTTTCCTCAATATAATCAATGCTGTTTTACATTATATCTAAATAGTTCATGCTGCACCCCTTCTAGCAAAATCATGCTTGCAAGCTCTTTTGCTAATATTATAATAACAGATAAACTTTAGGACACATTTCCTCTTTTGCTGTGTTTTATTAATTTGCATTGCAATTTGCCTATGAATTAAGTATGAGGTTGTCCTAAGTGAAGCTTTAATGCCTGCGTTACTAAAATCATGAGCTGGATGCGGATACAAATTTCCCATCCGGTAGTTTTACTATGCATAAAATAATAATGAATATAATATACATAAATTAAATAAATCACTAAAAATTACTGTTGAATACAATAATTTTTAGAGTATTGTTTCAAATATTATACAATTACAATAAATTTATGCAATGAAAAGTTTTTTTAGATCTTAGGCTACATCAAAACGGTTTCATGAAAGGGATTACTAGCTAGAAAAAAAGGAGGATAATTATGAAAAAACAAAAAAAATTACTAACGATCTAGCGTGAAAAATAACCTTGAGCTATGAGAAAACTTATAGCTTGTTTTACAGCCTTTTCTTTTTGCTTATTCTGAATTTCTTGTGGCATATCAATTTTTTATATAGGTCACATGGATTGAATTCTTCACTGTTATTAGCGTGCGGTTTAATTGAACCACTTATTTGTGCTTGAAAGATGATTCTTACACTGGTTTTCTACTGTTTTAAACTGAGAAGTAATCTACGACTCACCTCACCGTGCTTTGTAGTATAGATTCTCCTCAATTTAATTATTTACAAATGGTGGAAGTTGCACACCGTTTTTTCATTACTATTTGTGTCGCAGCGGCAGCGACGAGATGGAGGTTTTTATGAAAAAAGTTATAATATCAATTTTCTCAATTTTAATCATATTGTTTATATTTAATAGTCATTATGTTAAAGCTGACACACTACCCAAAGCTATAACACATATAGACTCACCAACTAGTAATCAATCAATAGGAGAAGGTAACCCTATTAATATAAGCGGCTGGGCAGTAAACACTGCAGGTGTGAATCAAGTACAAGTCCTTGTAGATGGAAAGTTTTTAATAGGTGCACAATATGGAGTAAGTAGGCCTGATGTAAATAATGCTATTCCAGGGTATCCAAGTGGTAATAATGCAGGTTATATAAGTTCTATATCAGCACCTACTACACCAGGTAATCATACAATCACCATCAATGCTATTGGTAATGATGGTTCAAATTGTAGCTCAAGCGTTAATATTAATGTTTTATCCAAAGCTATAACACATATAGACTCACCAACTAGTAATCAATCAATAGGAGAAGGTAACCCTATTAATATAAGCGGCTGGGCAGTAAACACTGCAGGTGTGAATCAAGTACAAGTCCTTGTAGATGGAAAGTTTTTAATAGGTGCACAATATGGAGTAAGTAGGCCTGATGTAAATAATGCTATTCCAGGGTATCCAAGTGGTAATAATGCAGGTTATATAAGTTCTATATCAGCACCTACTACACCAGGTAATCATACAATCACCATCAATGCTATTGGTAATGATGGTTCAAATTGTAGCTCAAGCGTTAATATTAATGTTTTATCCAAAGCTATAACACATATAGACTCACCAACTAGTAATCAATCAATAATAGAAGGTAACCCTATTAATATAAGCGGCTGGGCAGTAAACACTGCAGGTGTAAATCAAGTACAAGTCCTTGTAGATGGAAATTTTTTAATAGGTGCACAATATGGAGTAAGTAGACCTGATGTAAATAATGCTATTCCAGGATATCCAAGTGGTAATAATGCAGGTTATATAAGTTCTATATCAGCACCTACTACACCAGGTAATCATACAATCACCATCAATGCTATTGGTAATGATGGTTCAAATTGTAGTGCAAGTGTCAATATTAATGTTGAATCATCTATTTCGGTGTATAGTATGCGCATTAGTGGTTGTGGTGGTTTGACTACTTTACAAGAGGACGCTAACGCTGAATATATTTACAATTATATGACTGCTAAAGGTTGGACCAAAAATGCTATTTGTGGAATGCTTGGAAATATGGAAGCAGAAAGCGGTCTAAATCCGGATTCGTGGGAATATTTAGATCAAACAGGAGAAGGGTGCGGATTTGGTCTAGTTCAATGGACACCAGCGACTAATTATCTTAACTGGGCGAATCTTACTGCTGATGAAGCTGATGCAATGGCTCCAGAGGCTCTCATGGACAGTGAATTGAACCATATTCAATATGAGTTGATAAATGGTCTTCAATGGAGTGCAACTAATAACGCACCATATTATATGAGTTTCAATCAATTTACCCAATCTTTCAATAGCCCATATAATTTGGCATTGACGTGGCAGGCATCATATGAAAGACCTAAAGCCACTCAAAATACTCGTGGTGATAATGCTGTGAAGTGGTATAATTTCTTTAATTAATTATGCTAAACCACCAGCTATGCTGGTGCGAAAAGATAAGGCTTTGCCGAGGTGTTGGAGTTAAAAAAATCTCCTTATCAATGCTAAAATGAGATTGCAAGTACCATTTAGTGTTAGTGCCAAAGTATAGAAGGAAAATAATCTATGGAGAATTAAAGAAAGAGATAGGTTATATATTAAGGAAATTGTGTAATTATAAAGGAGTTCAAATAATAGAGGCATACTTATGCGTGGATGATATACATATGTGTATATCAGTACCGCCGAAATATTCAGTATCATATTTTGTAGGATATTTAAAAGGTAAGAGTGCAATTATTATATTTGAAAGATACAGTAGACCGAAGAAAAATTTCAAAGGAAATAGCTTTTGGGCAAGGGGATACTATATAAGTACAGTGGGTGTTGATGAAGAAAAGATCAAGAATTATATAAAGAATCAAGAGCTACATGATAAGATAGAGGAACAATATGAAAGTAAGGATTTAAGTAACCCTTTCTAAGGGTCAAGTAACCAAGGCTAAAATAAATAAGCTTACAAAATGAGACGTCAGTAAATTAGTAATGCCTTATAGGCAAGCCACCGGCTATGCCGCGGTGGTATATGACTAGACCCCAATGCAGGTTCAGTTTGTATAGTTTAAATGTGATTTAGTACCTGTTCGTTATATTAAGCAATAAGAATTAACGGATGAGATAACCAATCCCGAATTATTCATGAAGGTAAATTCTATGAATATTTTTGTAAAAAAGCTCATAGAATTTACCTCTGTATATCTTTTGGGGTTAAAAATTCTTTTTTACTAAGCAAATTTATGAAAAATTAAACATACATATATTCACATTAAAAAAACTATAGACTACCCCTTTGTTTCTATTATTTAATTACATTATTTTACATATTAGATAATATTAAATTAACTCATTCCAATAGAGGTAATAAGCTAATATTATCTAATATTGCCCAAAACACTTGCTTATAAGGAAAACTGCTACACAGTTTAAATGTTAGATATCTTCCACGTTTTACTATTTTAGCTGCAACTTTAATTAACTTTGTACGAATAGTTTCAATTGTCATAGATTTCATAAATGTTTTATCTAAGCATAAATTTCTAAACCAATTTTTAAAATTGTATGCTAGAACCATTTCCTGAAGCTTATTTGCATTAGCTATAAAATCAGTACTGCTCATTTTATCAAAAGAAAGACCAATTTTTCCTTCCTTAATAAAAATCTCCATAGTACCTCTATTACAATAGAATTTAACAACATCTTCAGGAAACGATGTCATGTTTGTAACAATAAAAGTATAGTTGTATAATAGTTGCCCTTCGGGCTTTTCGATTTTAACTACAACCCTACGTTCTTTTTTCAACTAGATGCTTTGTATTTAAATTCGCCATAAATAACATGAGATGAGACTGCATCAAACTTACGTAATTTATCCATTTTTTCTGCAAACTCAGATGATAATTTATAAAGTGTAGTATTAACTTTTAACCTTATTGCATATAGTGTATCTAACTGTTCAGCAAGTTCATATAGTTCTGGAACAGCCAAACTACTATCTCCTCGTATAATTCTTGTTACAGATGAATATTTATCTATGTACCTTTTTAGTACAGGTCCAATAAATTTTACAACCTGTCTGGAGGTATAAACATTTCCAGAGCGAAGCTCCGGCTTAATTAAATCTCCAGTTAGCCCATCAAACATAAGCAAAGGATGATATCCGTTAGAAGCGTAATGTGAATTATAATCTGATCCATATTGATCTCCATAAGTTTGAAAATTAGTAGAGTCTATATCAAAAAGAATATGTTCAATGGGTCTAATAGCATAAACATTATCTTGTAATAGTTGGTTTATTATTTCCCAACTCTTTAATGTTCCAACTGATACTCTACTGTTATATCTTGAGATAGTAGGCTGCGAAGGCAATATTGGTTTTGAAAGAACATTTATAAAAGTAGGATCTGACCTTAATTCATCAGCATGATCATCTGTAGTATAGCCTCCAATTTTCTGATAAATTGTTTGAGTAGCAATATCTTCAGTTTTATGAAATCTAGCATCCCCAGAGATATCTTCAAAATAAAGATGTTGTTACTACTCAGGCATTCCCTAAAAGGAATGCCTATGATACTATAAAAACATGGTCGTAGCCCCCCTGTTAAATAATATCAGCACAAATAGAGGCTTTTTTACAAGCCTCAAAACATACAATTTAATATAGCTAGACAGTATCAGGTATGAATGGTTCTCCTTTTATAGCATTTACCAATGCATCCATAACATCTTGTCCGTTTTTACGGCAAGTAGAAGCGTAGTTTCTTATTCTGCAAAACCAATCTCCGCCATCCTCACCTCTGAATGAGCCAGATATTTTCTGTCTTAATTTAACCATTCTGATATCACGTTCAGCTAGTTATTCTAATGTTTTAATAACTAGCTTTATTCTTATTAATAAATTATTCTGAGCATTACCACAAAGTTGCGTAATTACTTGGTTTCATATTGAAATGCTCAGAATAATTCTTTTAGTCTATTTTAATCCGTATAACTTAGCAAGTGTTTCCTCATCAGCTTGTTTCCATTTCTTTTCTTTTGGATGTGCGGGATTTTGCTTCTGTAAAGATTCCTCCATATCACGAAAAGCTGCATTTATCATTTCTGCATAGATTTCTGTTGTCTCCAGTGATTCATGATCAAGTAGTTTTGCTATCACTGGCAGTGAAAATCCCATCCTGTACAAATGAGCACCATAACTGTGCCTAAAAAGATGTGGATGCACATTTTCTGGAACCTGAGAGCAAATCTTACGAGTTGATTCGCCATATTTTTTTATGAAACGTTCCGCATTTGCCACTGACATAAAATCTTTCGTTCCTTTAATAATGGTGTAGAAAAGATAATCATCAGGGATCCTTGACGGATGGTAAAGTTGTAGATAATAATCTAGATTTTCTACAGTGATATCAAGCAGAGGTACACACCTCGGTTTGTTTCCTTTTCCTAGAATCCTAACAAAAGGGGCATTTGTAGCAAGTTCAAGATCTTTAATCTTCACTTTAAGAGCTTCAGAAACCCTTGCACCTGTTCCATATAAAAATATAATAAAAAACCTGTCACGGATTCCTATTCTTGTCCTTGGAGGCTGTTCCAGTATCACTTTGATGGCATCTCGTCTCATCCAGTTTCCTTTTTTAGCACGTACAGTCACATGTTTAATTTTTGATATTACAATATATTGTGGTGCCAGGGATATGTCTTTATCAGAACAGAATTGCATATATTGTTTTAATATAGTAAGCCTATGGTTACGTGTTGTAATGATACAACCTTTTATCTCAACTAACCACTTTAAATACTCTTTTATCATTTCGCAGGTAACCATTTCAAATGTGAGTTTATCAACACCTTTTCCATATGCTTCTTTTGTGAATTCTCTAAAGCTATTTAATCCCTGTCTATATGATGTTACCGTATTATTCGATTTATATTCATGACCCTTAAGATGCAGCTCATTACAGATTAGCTCCGTATCTTGCTTTAGGAGAATTAAATGCAGCTGACATATTCCAATCCGGTGGTTTTACTACCCCTAAAACAATAATGGATATCATTTCTATATATTAAATAAATCACTAAAAATTACTGCTAGGAACCAATAATTTTTAGGGTATTTTTTCAAATATTATACAGCTATAATAAATTTTATGTAATCAAAACGGTTCCATGAAAAGGATTACTAGTTAGAAAAAAAGGGGAGGATAATCATGAAAAAAACAAAAAAACTACTAACGATCTTTACGGCATGTACATTAGCTTTGTCAACTTGCTTTGTTAATGTACAACCTGTAAAGACATATGCAGCGACAATGGCTACTAAGAGTGCATCTCAAAGGTACTCAGATGCTATGGAGCCTGGATGGAATCTTGGTAATAGCTTTGATTCAGTTGGGAGCACAGGGGAAACATCTTGGGGAAATCCTGTGGTTACACATAA